>Ga0256913_10000070_pt1 | contig 42611 bp, 18 predicted proteins | sample Axial_MatmetaG_FD_185970 | JGI IMG/M metagenome (GOLD analysis project Ga0256913, IMG submission 185970) | Deep-sea worm associated microbial mat communities from Axial Seamount, Juan de Fuca Ridge, Pacific Ocean - Axial_Mat | ecosystem: Environmental > Aquatic > Marine > Oceanic > Microbial... | reverse complement strand
TATCAATCAACCTGTCCCCAAATTATCGTCCCCAAATTATCCCAAATTGACAAATTCACATTTATTGTGACACTCGTATTATTTTATAAATTTGCGGCGTGTAAAAATCTTTACTTTAGTAAATCCGTTTTTTTTAATACCTATAGCATAAGCAGCAGCATCGGAAAGATCTATAATCCTGTTTTTTATAAATGGACCTCTATCTGTAATTGAAAGATAGATACTTTTACCGTTCTCAATATTTACAACCTTTACGGTTGTTCCAAAGGGTAAACTTTTATGAGCTGCAGTATATTTGTAAGGTTTGAATAAAGAACCATCTGCGGCATGATGATAAATAAAACCTTTACTGTAAAACGAAGCAGTCCCCTGTTGATAAAAGTACCAGGGTCCCCAATGCGATGGAGGATAAAAATACAAGATTATAGAAATAAAAAAAAGAGAAAAAATCCACCTTCTGAAACGCCTATCTGAGTGCATTTTTTCTGAAAATTTATAAAAAAGCTTCCGGATATAAATGAAATTAAAATCAGATTTTTTTATTTTCAGCTGAAATTTACGACCTCTTTTAAAAAAGAAATCACCTAAAGCAAAAAAGAAATTTAAAATTTTTAAAAAAAGAAGTGCAAAGATAACAGTAGCAGCTTTAAAAGCTCTCCATAAAAGTATTAAACACTCATCAATAAAATTCAACATCAGAGTTCCTTAAGCAAAACATTGGCTCTTGAATTGACCAAATCTGCTCTTAACTGCTCCATTTTCTCTCTAACCTTAATAAATTCGGGACTATTTTTTATAGGAACTTCTTCAGCTCCAAAATGTTCAAGTTTATCCAATATAAACTGTAAAGTTAGTTTTTGAGGATTAATCAAAGGCATGTATCTATCCCTCTCTGATTCATCTTCTTTTGATATTTTAATAATAATTCCACACTGAGTTAAATCAAATAACACTCTGCGTACTAAACGCGGAGGGATATCCATTTTTTCAGAAAATTCTACTTCACTTAATGGTGGCAAACATTTCTCAAACTGCTTGCAGATAGCAGTTACAATATACACTGCGACAAGTCTCTGAAGGTAAACACTTGCATTTCTTGCATCTGGTTCATAATCGTAAGTATCCACATTCTGATTTGCATACGCTAATTCAGCACCAAAAAGCACAATCATCCAACTTAATTCCAGCCACATGAGAAAAAGAGGCAATGCAGCAAAGCTCCCATATATAGCATTGTATTTAGCCATACCAAACTGAAGTCCGATATAAAGCCCCTGAACAAGCTGAAAAATGGTTCCTGTAATAATGCCCGAAATTATTGCTGCTTTAAAAGAGACCCGCACATTAGGAATAACAACATATATAAAAACAAAAACAAACCAAATAAGAACAAAGGGAAGAAATTTAAGAATCATATAAATAAGCGGATCAAATATACTTTCTGTGTACTGCCCTAAAAAAGAAGTAACAAAAACATTAACACTGCTTGCGACCACTAGGAAAATCGTTGCAATAAAAAGAATAATTACATAGTCAACAACCTTGCGGATAAAAGTTCTTCCTTTTTTTACCCCCCAAATTCTGTTGAATGCAAATTCAATATTTCCCAGAAGTTTAATAACAGTCCATAATAAAACAAAAACCCCTACCCCTGCGATAACGCCGCCTTTGGTATTTTCGAGCATTTTATTTGAAGAGATAAGGATTTTATCTATAAGAACCTGGTATGTACTAAAGTTTTCAATCAGTTCACGCTTTAGAACTTCGTCATATCCAAAGCCTTTAGCAAAACCGAATGCCATAGCGAAAACCGGGACGATAGACATTAAAGTATAAAAAGTCAGAGCGGAAGCTCTGAGCATACAGTTATCGTCAAGGAACCCTCTGATAGCTAAAATAAAAGTACGAAGTTGACGGATAATAAAGAACTTCTTTTTAGGAAGTTCTTTACTTGGTCGCATACGCCAAATATCATAATTGATATAATCCAGAATCTTGTCAACTTTTTTTTTCATTGAGAATCAGTACCTGTAATGATCTGGTTTATAAGGACCGTCAAGAGGAACTCCAATATAATCTGCCTGCTCCTTAGAAAGCTTTGTAAGCTTAGCACCTAATTTATCCAAATGAAGTCTTGCTACCTCTTCATCAAGTTCTTTACTGAGTCGATATACACCAATTTGTCTTTCCGGGTTTTTGGCAATATCAATTTGTGCAAGAGTCTGATTTGTAAAACTATTACTCATAACAAAACTCGGGTGTCCTGTTGCACAACCAAGATTTACAAGGCGTCCTTCTGCTAAAAGATATATACAATGTCCATCTTCAAATGTATAACGGTGAACTGGGCATTCAGATCCTTTGATCTCTTCTTTCTTAACTCCAGGTAATGCCTCAAGTTTTGCAACCTGAATCTCATTATCAAAATGTCCAATATTACAAACAATTGCCTGGTCTTTCATTTTTGACATGTGTTCCGCTGTGATTATATCTTTATTACCGGTAGTTGTTACATATATATCAGCATGAGGCAGTGCATCTTCAACTGTACAGACCTTATAACCAGCCATACAAGCCTGAAGTGCACAAATAGGGTCAACTTCACTAACCATAACCTGTGCGCGTTCATTAGCCAGAGATTCGGCAGAACCTTTTCCGACATCACCATATCCGCAAATCATAGCGGTTTTTCCGCTAATGAGGACATCAAGAGCACGCTTAATAGCATCGACTAAAGAGTGTCTGCAGCCATATACATTATCAAATTTTGATTTTGTTACAGAGTCATTCACATTAATAGCCTGAAAAAGAAGTTCATCTTTCTCTTCCATCTGAACAAGTCTATGCACACCTGTAGTTGTTTCTTCGCTTACTCCAGTAACTTTTTCTGAAACTTTATGCCAGCGCTGCGAATCTTCAGTCAAGGTTTTCTTTAAAACTGAATTAATAATTTTAAGTTCAGCGTTATCGGTAGGTTCATCTAAAATTGCAGGATCATTTTCAGCGGCAAAGCCTCTGTGAATAAGTAAAGTTGCATCTCCGCCGTCATCAACGATCTGTTCAGGGCCTGATCCATCCGGCCAAGTTAAGGCATTCAAAGTACATTCCCAGTACTCTTCAAGCGTTTCACCTTTCCATGCGAATACAGGAACGCCTGCCTCAGCAATAGCAGCTGCAGCATGATCCTGAGTTGAAAAGATATTACAGGAACACCATCTAACATCAGCGCCAAGTTCAACTAAAGTTTCAATTAAAACAGCTGTCTGAATAGTCATATGAAGACTACCCATAATTTTTTTACCAGCCAAAGGTTTATCCGGTCCATATTTAGCTCTTGTAGCCATCAGTCCAGGCATCTCTTTTTCTGCAATAGCGATCTCTTTTCTACCGAAAGCGGCCAAAGATATATCAGCAACTTTATAATCCATAATTTTTTCCTGTTTGTTTATACTTTTTTATTTATATTTAAACGAATTATACAAATACTTTTTATTTTTAATAATTCAAATCTTTTTACCTTTTTCAAGAAGAATGATTGAAAGAGCCTCCTCCAGAGTTGCAACAAATTTGAAAGAAAGTTTATCTTTAACATCATCCGGAATATTCTGAAGGTCTTTTTCATTTTTTGCTGGCAGTATAACAGTTTTTATACCTGCACTCATTGCCGCAATTACTTTTTCTTTAACTCCGCCAACAGGAGTTATCTTACCTCTTAAGGTAATTTCCCCAGTCATAGATAGTTCAGGTCTGACAGGACGCTTTGTCAAGTATGAAATAAGTGCAGTGGCAATTGTTATACCTGCAGAAGGTCCGTCTTTAGGAGTTGCTCCATCAGGAACATGAATGTGAAAATCATTTTCTTCAAAAACTTTGTAATTAATTTTGTAATCAGGACTGATACTTTTTACATAAGTAAATGCAATTCTAGCACTCTCTTTCATAACTTCGCCAAGCGAACCAGTCAACTCAAGATTACCTTTTCCTGGAGTTGAATTTACTTCCACATTCAGAATAACGCCACCGACGCTGGTCCAAGCCATTCCCACAGCCGCTCCTATTTCCGGCTCAAAAGCGGCTTCGTCCATAAAGAATTTACGAGGTCCGAGATATTCGGACAAATCATTAGTTTTTATTACAGTGCGTTTGTCAGCAGAAATCTCTTTTTCTACTATTTTTCTTGCTATTTTTCGGCAGACAGTAGCACAAGTTTTCTCAAGTTTTCTCACACCGGCTTCGCGGGTATAGAGGTTAATAATATCTTTTATTGTAGCAACAGGGAAAAAGATTTGTTTTGAAGTCAGACCATTTCCTTTAATCTGACGCGGAATAAGAAATTTTTTTGCAATATTAACCTTTTCTTGAACCGTATACCCAGGTAGATGAATAAGTTCCATTCGATCAAGCAGTGGACCTGGAATGGTATCTGTAATATTTGCAGTTGCAATAAACATTACATTACTTAAATCATAATCAAGTTCCAAATAGTGATCATTAAAAGCGTGATTCTGCATTGGATCCAAGACTTCAAGAAGAGCGGATGCCGGATCACCACGGAAATCTGTACCAATTTTATCTATTTCATCAAGCATAAATACAGGATTTGAAGTTCCAGATTTCTTTAAACCCTGAATTATTCTACCGGGTAATGCACCAACATAAGTACGGCGATGACCTCTAATTTCAGCTTCATCTCTGATTCCCCCGAGAGACATCCTCACAAACTTACGGTTCATTGATTTAGCAATGGACTGGCCTAAAGAAGTTTTCCCGACACCAGGAGGACCGACAAAACATAAAATAGGAGATTTCCTGTCTTTTTTCAGTTGCAGAACAGCAAGAAATTCAAGAATTCTTTCTTTTATATCAGTCAAGTCATAATGGTCTGAATCAAGGATTTTCTTTGATTTTTTGATATCGATACAGTCTTCACTAAAATTCCTCCATGGAACAGAAATCAACCAGTCAATATATGTGTAAATCACATTATATTCTGCTGCTGCCTGATGAATAACTTCAAGGCGTTCCAACTCCTTTTTTATTACTTCAACGACATTATCAGGCAGGTCAAGCTCTTTCATTCGCTTTTCAATCGCAATAATTTCAGGATTTTTATCTTCACCTAATTCTTTACGAATAACTTTCATCTGCTCACGCAGAAATACTTCTTTCTGGCTATTACCTAAATTTATTGCAACTTTATTCTGAATATCAGTACCTATACGCAGAATATTTATCTCACGGTTCATCAGGTAAGTTAAAAAGTGAAGACGCTCAGTCAAATCATGAGCGTTCAGAAGAACCAGGCGTTCATAATATGAAATATTCAATGTATCTGCAATCAGGTCGATCAGTCTAATATCTTCCTTTATATTCAAAATGGCAATTTTTAATTCATCAGGAAAAGACTGCGACATTGCCACCATTTCCTGAAAGAGATTAAGAATATTCTGAACGAGAGCAGATATCTCAATATTTTCCTGCTCCACTTCAACAGGAACCTGCAAATATACTACATCAGAAACATTATCTCCACTATTTATATCCAATAGTTCAATGCGTTTCAAACCTCGAATCAAAACTCTTACAGTATCATCAGGAAACCTCAGTTTCTTTACAATCCTGCATAAAGTTCCAGTTTTTGAAATTTTATTTTTTTCAAATTCTGTAAATTTGATTTCTGGCATTTCAGCTTCAGGCAGGATTTTAAAATTATTATCATGTTTCACTGCAGGAAAAAGGCATACAGTTCTATCTTTTTCCATAGCTTCTTCAACTGCTGCAACAAATTCAGGTGCATCTAGGACTAATGAAGTCAGAGTAAAAGGGAAAACGACAATATCAAATATTGGAAGTAATCGTGAATGCTCAAAATTTGGCAATTCACTTTCACTATTTACTTCATTGGAATTTTCAGCAATTACATCATGTTCTACCTGTTCTTTTATTGATTCTACTTTTTCTTTATTCGATTTTTTTTTATTAATATCTTTTTTATCTGTCATCATCAACTTTCTGTTTTTCTTCTTTTGTATTGTTATTGAAGTCAGCCTTTTCTAATAAAGATTTTGCTGCATCAATTTTTTTGTTAAGTATATTATTTTCCTTTTTATTACTGTCAACATCCTTAATTAAATCTTTCATTATATTGACTGTTTCATCAAGAATAATATCTTCCTTTTTATCTTTTTTATCATCACTGTCTTTAAACGCATCTGCTTCTTTATCAAGAATTTCTTTTTCCTTCTTATATTCAGCCCAACGCTGCTTCTGGTTTAAAGTTACTGTCTTACGGTCATTAATCTCTTTTAACTGCTTAATATTAAATTTAAGCTGCTCAAACTTTTTATTTTTTTCTCGCCTGTTTTCAGATTTCTTCTTTAATTCCGGAATGAATTTTGTATATTTATTTGAATAAATGTAGTTAGCTGGAGGTACAGTTGCAAACGGCAATGCGTGTTTCAGGTTTTTCTCTCCTGTTTTAAGAGCATCAAAATAACTAGGGAAAATTATATTAGGAACAACTCCTTTTATCTGGGTAGAATCTCCATTAATTCTATAGAACATAGCATTTGTCAATTTTAAATTTCCAGGTTCAAAGTCTATTCCGTAATATTTTGTTATTGTTTTCAAATCCATAACAGTCTGAACAGTACCTTTGCCGTGGGTATGTTCATCCCCAACAATTATTGCTCTTCCATAATCCTGTAAAGCTCCGGCAAAAATTTCAGTTGCGGAAGCGCTGCCTTTGTCAACCATGACAATTAAAGGTCCTTTAAAATAAGTTTTATTATCAAGATCATATTGAATTTTCGCTTTAGGAGCATTTATACCTTTAACTTGAACAACAGGTCCGCTGTCGAAAAATAATCCAGTAATTCTAATAGCTTCAATTAATCCTCCTCCTCCGTTACTTCTTAAATCAAGGATAATACCGTCAATATTTTCTGACTTGAATTCTTCAAGAATTTTTTTGACATCGCGAAATGAACTTTTGTAATCTTTTTTTCCTGTATTCAGGCCTTTAAAATCAATATAAAAAGATGGTAATTCAATAATGCCAATTCTTTTGACTGTACCATCGGAGAGTTTGACTTCTCTAATTTTTTTACTTGCAGATTTATCTCCTAGCTTTACCAAATCACGCTTCAGGCGAATCTCCTGCGGTAAACTTCCTAAGCCTTTTTTACCTTTTAAAACAACAAGTCTTACAATTGTATCTTTTTTCCCTCTAATTTTCTGAACTACATCAGAGAGAGGCATATCAACAACATCTTCAGGTGCGTTATCACCTTGTGCTACAGCGATAATCCGATCTTCCGGTTCAAGGCTGCCGTCTTTATCTGCAGGTCCGCCTTTTATAATTCGGACAACTTTAGTATAGCCGTTTTCAGTTGTCAGAACTGCTCCAATTCCAACTAGGGAAAGTTTCATTGCAATATCAAAATCCTCAACAGTTTCTGGAGACATATAACTTGAATGCGGATCGTAAACATGTGCAAGAGCATTAACAAACATTTCCATTATATCCATCGGCTTCCAATTTTCAATCAGTTTTATAGTTGCATCTATTCTTTTCAGGATTCTTTCCTCAGGAGATTTTTCACTCCAGAGTTTTGCAACTTTCTCTTTTTCTTGTTCTTCTTTGGTCAATTTATCTTTTTTCTTTTTCTTATCTTCTTCTGAAATCTTTTTCAGCATCATCGCATTGAGGCAGTCATTTTTTAATTTTTTACGCCAAAGCTCCTTCTGCTCCGCCGCGGCAGGATGTTTAGCCTCTTTCCTGTTTATCATAAAATCTTCTTTTTTATTATAGTCAAACCCTTTTTTCAGTTGAGTTTTTGCAAATTCCTTATACTCTTTTACTCTTTTTAATAATCTATCAGTTGCAATAAAAGCAAAAGAAACATCACCTTCCTTAACCATATCATCTAAAGAATCTCTGTATTTTGAAAAGCTCTCAATATCCTCTTTTGTAAAATAGAATTTAAAAGGATCAATATCATTTAAATATTCATCAAAACAATCTTCAGAAATTTTATCATCAAGTTTTTTATGGCTATACTGCTGATCTGCAAGAATGTTGGCTGTCACGCGAGCTACAACTCCGAGTTTTTCATTTTTTGTCAAACCGTAAACAGATATAACAACACCTGTAATGAGCAAAATAGCAAGTACAAATTTTGAGTACGAATTCAATATTTTCTTATTCATCTTTCTATCCAATCTTTGTTAAAGTTACAATTTTAAAGCTAATAAATTTTACGCTAAATATCAAAAAACAAACAAAATCCGCATCACCTCTTTCTCTGATATAAAAAGCGAAAAGGTTGAATGTACATTGATATTCTATCTGAATCAAGTCCAATCCTGTTATTTTTGACAGGAAAAAAGGTTAAAAGTTCAATTCTCAATACAATTAATTTTCTGATAATTAGTTGTAATATCCTCAAATGCCTCAATATATGAGTTAACCAGCTCCTTTTCTCCACATATACTCACACACCCGCAACTCTTACCGTCAGCTGTTGGGATTTTACCATTTCCCATTGCAATAAAACCACTTTTCTGCAATTCAGTCAGAGGAGTTATAAACATTTCAGCATTTTTTATAACAGTTAATCCGGCATTTCCAATGACAGAATTAAAAGGCTGAGGAAATACTTTATGAACGATTCTAGTTAACATTGGAGAAAGCATTCCAGCTATTTCAATAAATTCATAACTTTCACTTTTCCCCATTCGAGTCAAATAAATCTGATGATTAAAATCTCTAATAAAATCAATCAAACCATTGAGTTTTCTATCTTTATTAAAATATATATCAGGTTTGATAAAAATTAAACTGATATTTCGTTCCTTAGTCTGAGCTTTCATACCGCCTGTATCAACTGGAATAGAAAATTTATACCCCTCAAATTCTTTTCTTGTAGCTAAGCCCCACACAATCAAAGCAGGCAAAGGAGCTGGACCTATCATTTTTGCATAATATTTTTCATTTAACTTTTTTCGGAAAGCCATAATCTCTGAAAAATCGCAAAAGATTCTACCGCGATAAGTATTATCTCCTGCAAATACAACTTCTGGTTCAGCATCTTTTGAATTTAACGGAGGGAAAATTACCGGTCCAGCAGCCCCCCACTGCAACTTAAGTTTTTCAAGCATTTCCTGCATAGGCATACCATCAACTGGAACATGATGATACTGGAACCATAAATCACTCTCCCCCAAATCAGGAGAAAAACGACATACTATATTTAAGAGTCCGGCTCCGGGGTGTTTAATAATCCTGAAATCAGGAGTTTTAAGCCGCTCTGCAGAAAGATAATTCGTTTTATTATTTACAGTTGTTTGAAATGTGATAAAAGTAGCCTGCATAATTCTATGACCATAATGAGTTAGAATTTTATACTCCTTTCGGGAATCGGAATTAGAGCTGATTCTCTTTATCAGAAGACGGGTCAGCTTTTTTAAACGCTTTTTATCATCTATATCCAGTGTTTCATTATATACAGAACAGAAAATATCCGATAGTTTTTCAGTCTGAGATTCGCTTATAAAAATACCTGATTCGCGTTTCGTCTCAAAGTTCGGTCTGATTGCTGCAAGTTTGCCATCTTTCTCAAATTCTGAATCAACTAAATCAACATACTGGTTTGGTTTTTTATCCGTTGAAAAAGAGTGTTCTTCAAGAGTCCAGTGAAATATTGAATTATTTTTTATAAAAGTAAACAGTTTTGCCATAACCAAAGCCTTTGCACGGGGAAAATCAATTTTTTCAACTCCTGCATCTTCAGCAAATTCAAGGCGAAATGAAGCTAAACAGAATTTTGAATGTTCCTTTCTGAGAAAAACCTGAGTCACTTTACGCCAGCCGTTATCCCTTGCAAAAACACCAAGTTTTCTGATAAACTGCAATATTTTAATGAAGATAAAAAAGATTACGCTTGCCACGCTCCAATTTCCCTTAAAGAGTCTGGACATTTCTGCACGCCTGAATGGGAAAGACGGTAATTGAGAATTGGTATTGCGTTTCCCTTTTATAATAATATCATCTTCAAAATCCTTCTCAAAGGACTCTTCATACTCGTAATCATCCGAAGTAATAAACTGCTTTATCACCATCGCTGTTTTTTCAGGCTCCTCTTCATGAGGACAATGACCGCACTGCGGAATAACTGATAGCTCTGAATACAGCAATGCATTTTTAAAGTGAAAAGCATCTTCAAGTCTGATTATAGAATCCTCTTCTCCCCAAATTATTTTTGTCCTGATATTAAGTTTCTGTAGTCTGGTATAAAAATCTTCTATATTAGCAATTAAAAGTTGTCTTAATGATTGAAACATACATGCTTTAGCATCAGGCATTGAAAAAATTCCGGCATATTCCTCTATCATATCCTCTTTAATTTTAGCGGGATTAAAATAGAGTTCATTTAAAATATATCTTGGTAAAACATCAGGTTTAGATTTTGTATATTTTAAAATAACGAAATCTTCAGCACTGTCCGCAAAATCCGCAACAAAATCAGGGATACGCAAAAATAATCCAGCACTGTCAATTAATACCAAATCTCGAACCCGTGCCTCAATATCCTTAATAAAGAGCGTAAGTATTGCAACAGCCCCTCCCATTGAATGAGCAATAACGGTAAGGTTTTTTAAATTCTTTTTTCTTATAAATTCAGCAACTATTTCACTTTGATCAAATGGAGAAAAATGAGCATCAAGTTTTTTTTCAGAATAGCCGAATCCTTTTAAATCCGGTAAAATATACTTAACCCCGTCAAGTGGCATATTTTCAATAAGATATTTCCAGGAATATGACGATGCAGCCATACCATGAAGAAGCAAAACAGGTCTACCTTTCCCGTATTCCCTATAAGATATATTAGTTCCCAATATCTTTATTGTTTTACACTCTTCCCTTGTAAATTTTATCTTTTCTATAATCATATTTCCTATCGATTTTTCTACAACTCCTATATTGCAATTGTGTTACTTTAATATCAGAACTTGTTTTTTCCATTCCATTTCTTGGCATTTATCTTATTTTTCACTCCGACTATTAACTTTTAAGATTTTTTTGTTATATTTTTCACTTTTCTTCTCTTCTATCACTTGCTATCACTTTTTTCAGGTATATTTTTTATTGGTTTTTTTATTTAATGCTGAAAATTTTGTAATGATTTATAAATAAAGGAGATATTATTATGTATGTAGGAAGAATTGTCACTGTAGGAATGACTCCTGAAGGAAAAAACTTCGCAGCTTACAGAGTCTCTTCACGCTCATTCCCAAATAGAGAGGCTCTTATTAAAAATGGGAAAGTTTCAATTATGCCGCGAAAAGGTTTTGAAAGTGACCTAACTAAAAATCCCTATATCGCATACAACTGTATACAAATGGCAGGTGATTATGCTGTTGTCACAAACGGCTCCCAAACTGACCCTATTGCTGAAAAAATCAACAGCGGGATGAATGTCAGAGATGCTATAGCTTTTTGCCTCCTTGCTCTTGATTACGAAAAAGATGACTATAATACACCACGAATCGTTGCTGTTACTCATAAAACTGAACCGGTTGGTTTTTTAGGTGTAATTAGAAAAGATGCAATTCATGTTACAGAAATGTCTCTGAAGGCAGGTGAACTATATTATGTTGCTACATACGAGCATGCCACCCCATCAAAGTGTCATTACAATGATAAAAATTTTAATGCTGAAACAGCTGAAGAAATTTGTAAGTATGTAATAAATAAAGGTGTATTTGCAGATCTAGAGCATCCAGTAACATCCGCTGCTGCTGTAGCTGACGGAAATTCTTTCTCTACTGCTGTAGATATTGCAGAATAGGTTTTTAAAATTTTTATGAAGCAGAATAAATTCAGCACTGTTAAAAAAACAATTGAATCTATTCTGACCCGTAAAATTATGCTTCTTGATGGGGCAATGGGGTCGGTAATACAGAAATTTAATCTTTCTGAATCAGACTTCCGAGGTGAGCGATTTAAAAACCACCCCTCCCCGCTACAAGGAAATAATGACATTTTATCATTGACCCGTCCTGATTTAATTGCAGATATTCACAAGGCATATCTTCAGGCGGGTGCTGATTTTATTGAAACAAATACATTTAATTCAAATAGTTTTTCCCAACATGATTATCAACTAGGCGATATAGTTTATGAGCTAAACTTTGAAGCTGCAAAACTTGCATCAACAACAGTTGCAGATTTTAAAAAACAAAATCCCGGCAGAGAATGTTTTGTAATTGGGACTTTAGGGCCTACAGGTAAAACTTGTTCCATTTCACCTGATGTTTGTGACCCTGCATTCAGAGGTGTCAATTTTGAGCAAATGACAGATGCATATACTGAAGCTATTACAGGTTTAATAGAAGGTGGAGCTGATTTACTCATGCTCGAAACAATTTTTGATACTTTAAATGCCAAAGCCGGTATTTATGCTATCAGCCAATACAACCGTGAACATGGCACTTCTATACCGGTAATGATCTCCTTTACAATTACAGATTTGAGCGGGAGGACACTTACAGGACAGACGATTGAAGCTTTTATAAATTCTGTTCTCCATACTGAAAATCTTATATCAATTGGAATTAACTGTGCTTTAGGAGCTGATGAAATGCTCCCGCATATTAAAGAAACAGCATTGAAATCGCCTGTTTTCACAAGTGCACATCCGAATGCCGGCTTGCCGAATGCTTTTGGAGAATATGAACAAACACCAGCTAAAATGGCTCAATCTGTACGCCAATTTGCCGAAGAAGGTTTTATTAACATTATCGGCGGTTGCTGTGGAACAACACCGGAGCATATAAAAGCAATAAAGCCACAAATTGAAGGTATACTTCCTAGAAAACTACCGGCGAAAAAATCTGCGTGCCGACTAAGCGGACTTGAACCACTGAATATTTTCAACGACTCTTTTTTTGTAAATATAGGGGAGAGAACCAATGTATCAGGGTCAAGAAAATTTTTACAACTTATCAGAGCAGAGCAGTTTGATGAAGCATTATCAACTGCGGCAAAACAGGTTGAAAATGGAGCGCAAATTATAGATGTAAACATGGATGATGCAATGATTGATGCGAAAAAAGCAATGAGAAGTTTTCTTAATCTAATCGCATCGGATCCCGATATTTCCAGAGTCCCTATAATGGTCGACTCGTCAGACTTTGATGTTATCACAACAGCGTTAAAATGTATTCAGGGCAAAGGGATTGTTAACTCAATTAGTTTAAAAGAAGGAGAAGAAGCATTTATAAAAAAAGCTGAAGAAGTCTACAGGCTAGGAGCCGCACTACTTATTATGGCTTTTGATGAAGATGGGCAGGCTGACACTCTTGAAAAAAGAATAAAAATAGTTGACCGCACTTGCTCTATTTTAACGAAAAAAATTGGAATTCCTCTTTGTGATATTATTATTGACCCAAATGTTTTTGCAATAGCAACTGGAATTGAAACTCATAACTCCTATGCCCAGGACTTTATTGAATCTGTCAGGATTATAAAAGAAAAATATCCTGATATCCATATAAGCGGAGGAATAAGTAATGTATCATTTGCTTTCAGAGGCAATAATACAATTCGGGAAATGATTCACTCTGTTTTCCTATACCACGCAGTTAACGCCGGACTTGATATGGGAATTGTAAATGCAGGGCAACTTACTGTTTATGATGAAATTCCTGAAGATGCCAGAAATATTATAGAAGATGCTGTCCTTAACAGAAAAGCTGATGCCGCAGAAAAACTTCTTGAACTTGCAGGAAAACTTCAGGCATCTAATACAAAAGAAAAAGAAAATCAGCAATGGCGAAAAGAACCTCTAGAAAACAGGATAATTCATGCAATAGTGAAAGGCATTGCAGATTATATAGAAAATGATGTGGAAAAATTAAGACTGAAAAATCCTGAAAATCCTGTTTATATTATAGAAGAACCTCTTATGGACGCCATGAATAAAGTCGGAGAACTCTTCGGAAGTGGAAAAATGTTTCTCCCTCAGGTTGTAAAAAGTGCACGCGTTATGAAAAAAGCTGTTGCTGTTTTAATGCCCTATATTAAACAAAAAAAGTTAAAGTCCAATCCACAGGCAAAACTTTCTGCCGGTAAAATTTTAATGGCAACCGTCAAAGGAGATGTACATGATATCGGGAAAAATATTGTCGCAGTAGTGTTAAGGTGCAATAATTATGAAGTTATTGATTTAGGCGTAATGGTTCCTTGTGAAAAAATTATTGAAGAAGCAATAAAAGAAAAAGCTGATATAATCGGGTTAAGCGGTCTTATAACCCCTTCCCTTAATGAAATGATTCATGTTGCATCAGAAATGGAACGCCGTGGACTTAATATTCCTCTTATTATAGGTGGAGCTACAACATCAAAACTTCATACTGCTGTAAAAATTGCACCTGAAAGAACAAAAGCCCCAACAATCTATGTACCGGATGCATCAAAAAGTGTTAGTGTCGTATCACATCTGCTTAATCAGGATGCCAGAGATTCATTTATCTCAAATGAATATGAAACTTACGAAAAGTTAAGAAACGCACATAAACATAAACATAAAAAAATCTTTTCTCTAAATGAAGCACGAAACAGAAAGTTTATTTGTGATTTCAAAAAACATCAACCTGTAAAACCTCTATGTTTTAAACCTTTAATTGTTGAGTCTGTTTCTGTAAATGAGCTGATTCCTTTTATTGACTGGACTCCTTTCTTTAAAGTATGGGAAATAAAAGGCACTTATCCCGAAATTCTGAAAAATCCTAAAAAAAAGAAAGAAGCTAATAAAATCTTTAATGATGCAGGAGAAATGCTTAAAGAAATAGGGCGCAATAAACTGTTAGAACCTAAAGGGGTATGCGGATTTTTTAAAGCTGCAACAGTTGATGATGATGATATTATTATATTTCCGCATGATAACAACGGAAAATCCTTTATCTATAATTCTATGCGTGAACAATCCCCCTTAAAACCAGATGCTCCCTGCGGGGCACTCGCCGATTTTATAGCTCCTGAAAATTCAGGAATAACCGATTATATAGGAGCATTTGCTGTTACTGCAGGACATGAACTTCCTGTACTAATCAAAAAATATAAAAAACAGTTTGATGATTATTCAATTATTATGTTGAAAGCAATAGCAGATCGACTTGCCGAAGCATTCGCTGAGTATCTTCATTTAAAAGTAAGAACACAATACTGGGCTTATGCAGAAAATGAGAAGTTTTCCCCTAATGAACTTATACAAGAAACATATCAGGGTATCAGACCGGCACCAGGCTACCCTGCATGCCCGGATCATTACGGGAAAAACATCATATTTGAACTTTTGGATGTTCCAAAACACACAGGTATTACTCTTACTGAAAATACTGCAATGACACCTGCAGCTTCAGTCTGCGGGCTCTATTTTGCATCCCCTCAATCACATTATTTTTATATTAATAGAATTGCAGATGATCAACTTAAAAGTTTAGCTGAAAGAAGTTCCAGAGATATCAATAAACTAAAACAAAACCTTGCATACCTCTTATAGTCTCCCGCAATTAATTTAATGTCTTTGAGAATGATGTTTCATATTCAAAGAGATACGGTTAAAGAAATTTTTCTGATGTTTCGCACGGCGTTCAATAACTTGATAAGTTACTTTCTTTACAATATCCTGAATAAACATCCAAACTAAATTATACCCCCATACAACAATAATAAAAGTCCAAGGTAACTGCGGAACAAGCCAACCAAACCCACACATTAACGCTGCAAAAATCTGAGTTCCGATAATAGCGAAAAATAATGGAGCACTCGGAAATGGAGGTAGAAAAAAGAATCGCTTTGTTCGTGTTAGAAATAACATAAGATGTCCTCCAACCACTAATTGAAGAAAAATCATAGTCTGAATATGAGACGGGTCAAGTTTTACACCCAAAAGAGTATCTCCCAAATAATGCATTCCGATAAAAAGTAACCCGAAAGTCTGTAATACTGCCAAAAAACCCAAAGTACTTGCTACAGCCAATACTCGCCCCATTTCCCAACGGACAGGTTTTGGATCAATGATTGTATTATCATAAGCAATTGTCATAATTGGAATATCATCCAAAAGAGCCAATATTATAATCATAACTGCTGTTAGCGGTTGAAACTCTATTATTTTTCCACCTACTGCAACTGTCGGGAAAATAATCATAGATAAAACAACAAAAAACATAACATCCATTGTCATTGCTATACGGTATATTGTATAACTCATCATTCGCTCAAAAATCTGCCTTGCTGTCTCTATTGCCTGAATAATAACACTCAAACCCGGAGCTGTCAGAATCAATGCCGCTGCAGCCCGCGCCGCATCTGTCGCACCTGAAACAGCAATACCCGCATCCGCCTGCTTCAATGCAGGTGCATCATTAACTCCATCCCCTGTCATTGCAACAATATGATTTCTAGACTGCAGAGCCTTAACGATACCGTATTTATGCTCAGGAAAGACTCTTCCGAATCCATCTGCCTTATCAATACATTCTGCAGCATGAGCAGACAAATGATCAGGATTTTGTCCTTGAAAAATGGCTTCTGCAGACTGCAGATTCGAGCCCATCCCAAGTTTCTTTGATGTTTCCGAACCAATTGCAATATCATCTCCGGTAACCATTTTAACTCTTAAACCATGGGCAATAGCCTGCTTAATTGTTTCTGCCGAGTCATCACGCGGAGGATCAAACATCGGAATAATTCCTATAAATTCCCAATTCTCTCCATCATTCAGACTCTTAGCAACTCCCAAAGCACGGTATCCTTTTGCCGCAAGTTCAGAAACAAAATCTACCGCATTCTTCTTTTCACTTTCATTCATTGAACTCATTTCAATGATAACCTGCGGAGCACCTTTTGTACATTTTATTACTTTTTGTTCATCTGTTACAATAATCGCCTCAGTGCGTTTACTTACCGGATCAAAAGGAATAAACCTCGTCTGCTGAAATCTATCTAGAACTTTTTTATCTTTTAAACCTGCTATGATTGCAAGATCAATTGCATCATTATTTTCCTCTTTACTTGCTAACGCCCCATACAAAATGCAATCTTCAGGACTATTTTCACCAAATGCCATAGGAGTATCAAGAGTGAGCTGATTCTTTGTCAATGTCCCTGTCTTATCTGAACATAATATGTCAACCCCTGCCATCTCTTCAATAGCCTGAAGACGGGAAACAATCGCTTTCTGTTTTGACATTGCCAAAGCTCCGAGAGCCATAGTTACAGAAAGAACTGCAGGCATTGCAACCGGAATAGAAGCTATTGCAAGAATTAGAATAAATTTTGCAAGAGAAATGATTTTCTCAATATCTATGTGCTCTGCAGCAACATGGTCACGATAAAGCACTACTACAGAAAGAATAATACACAGTATTATAGAGAGAGCAATCAGGAAATTACCAACTCTCATTACAGCCTGCTGGAAATGAGAAATATTACCTGCCCCCTCCACTAATTTCGCTGTCCGTCCAAAGAAAGTATTTACACCCGTAGTAGTAACAACTGCCGTCATCTCACCCTGTTTTGCAACAGAACCAGAATAAACAATATCACCGGATTTTTTATTTACAGGCAAAGATTCCCCAGTCAAAGCAGCCTGATCTATACTGATATAATCTCCATCCAGAAGCTTTCCGTCAGCAGGAACTACATCCCCTAATCTAATTCGTATAATATCTCCGGGTACAATATCCGAAGCGTTAATTTCACTCCACTTCCCATCTCTGAAAACCTTTGCCTTCAGAGCAAGACCACTTTTAAGTGCAGCTAATGCGTTACTAGCTTTATGCTCCTCCCAAAATCCAATCATACCATTAAAGATCAGCATAAACATGATAATTGCAAAATCATCAAAATCCTTTGCAATCAGAGACAAAACAGCAGCGATTTCAATCATCCATGGAATTGGCCCCCAGAAAAACTTAAAAAACTTTAACAGTACACTCTCTTTTTCCTCAGTAATTTCATTTCTACCATATAATTCCAGGCGTTTAGCATATTCTTCCGATGACAATCCACTGTCCGGTGATGTATTAAGTTGAGATAAAATATCTTCATTTGAAATATCTTTAACTTTTTCAGTATCAATAATAACAGGTTCCATCTAACCACTCCTGATTTTTTAAGCTTTGCTAAAATTCTTATCTATTAAAAAAACTAATTATACTTGATCTCATTCAGAACAAATGCACTCTTCTTATTCTAAATGATTTCAAATTTATTTAGAATGTATAGTTCGATTATATCATATTTCATAGATTTAAAAAAATATAAATCAATCTAATTAACTATTTTTTTATATTTAAACATATCTGCAATTATTTAATAAATAAATTCTACATTTTACACTCAATGTATAAGAAAAGTATATAAAAACATAAGCAATTGTGTTTATTCTCTACATACTCTAAATTATAATAATTAATATCATTTATTTAATACTTTAGTCAGGAAACGATCAAGTTGATTAATAAATTTTTCTCTATTCTTCTGATTGAAAACAGGTGGTCCACCAAGTTCAAGACCGCAACTGCGCATATCAGCCATCATATCCCTAATAGCCAAACGCTCTTTTATATTCTGCTCTGTATATAACTCTCCTCTCGGATTAATAGCAAAACCACCCTTGCTTACTACTTGATCTGCTAATGGGATATCTGCAGTAATTACCAAATCTCCTGAAGTGACCAGCTCTACGATCTTCTCGTCTGCAGAATCAATACCTGAGGGAACCTGAATTGTTCTAATATATTCAGATACCGGTACCTTCAAGTATTGATCAGCAACAAGCGTCATAACTATTTTTCGACGCTGAACAGTCTTGTATAAGACTTCTTTAATCACTTTAGGACATGCATCCGCATCTACAAATATTTCCATCATTTCCTTTCTTTTCGCATAACATTATAAATTTTTCAAGTAAAAAATAATCCAATATCCCCAAAAAAATTCAGGCATCTTTTCATAGATCAAATTTAGGAATTTTACCTTTCTTATCAACTCCAACTCCAATTTTATTATATAAGATAAGATTATATTTACCTAATGGCACTTTTAAAGTATTAAAAGTCGCTATAAGATACCCCTTTCCAGAAAATGGATTAAATGAATATGACCGTTTATCCACCTTGCAGTTGATTAAAACATTCTTTTTATCCACCGATTCCAGATATACTTTCGGTGCTTTTGCTCCAAAATAAAATCCGTCAATAACGATAACACCGTTATTAATGGTATATGACGAAATTAATGGTGGAACAACTCGAACAACGCCAGCGGATTTTTCAAACATTTTACCGTTGTATTTCCATTTTACCTTTAATGGAATTATTTTTTCCTGTTTATTTCTGTTAATAACTGATGCGTATCCATAATTTTTAACAGCATATTTATCAAATAAAATTACTTTCTTACGCCATATACCTTTAGCTTCTTTTGAAGTTGAACTATTGTCTTTTTTAAAATAAAGTTTTTTATAATTCAACTCTCCGTAAAGTTTTGGTACTTTATCTCCAAAATTAACTCCTGATGGCAAATCTTTAATATCTCTTAATTTTATTACAACCTGACTGCCTGCAGTAACCTTAATTCTTGAATCACTAATGGCAAGATTAACAATAACAGAATTTCCATCTGTTATACCATCGCTTACCGTATATTCAAAATAATCTTTACCCCAAAATCCATCTGCCGGTTTATAAACAAATGAACCATCCAAATTAAGATCCAGAACTCCGTGAGAAACATCTGAAAGTAATTTTGCCTGTAATTTATCATTATTTGCATCACTGTCATTGCTTAAAACACCAGGCGAAGAGACCAAAAGAGATGAACCAGCCAAAATAGAATATTCATCAGGCAAAGCTACCGGCTTATAATTAGTACCAGCAGGATTAACTGATATTGTTACAGTTGCAACATTACTATCATCTATTCCATCATTAGCAGTATATAAAAATGAATCCTCACCAGTAAAACCGTCCTCAGAAATATAAGAAAACGAACCGTCTGAATTTAAAGTTAAAGTTCCATGATTAACGCCATTTAACAATGCCGGCATTAGTGGTTCTCCATCGTCATCTGTATCATTACTTAATATTCCCGGAGCTGATATTTCAAGTTTAATTCCCGCATTAATGACAAACTTATCATCAACAGCAGAAGGCGGTGTGTTCGTAGGATTAGTTACAGAAATAGCTACAGTCACAGATGAACTGTCTACTTTCCCATCATACACACAATATGTAAAAGAATCAGTCCCGACAAAATTCTTTTCTGACAAATATGAAAACGAACCGTCTGGTTCTATAATTAAAGTTCCATGGGAAACATCCTTAACTGGAATAACGACCAGGGAATCGCCATCAGGATCAATGTCATTATTTAAGATTCCCGGAGCTGATATTTTTAGCGTCTGCTCTGATGGGACCGAATACTCATCAGGGAAAGCAAATGGTTTATTATTTGTCCCAGTTGGATTAACTGTAATTACAACAGTGGCCGGGTCTCCATCTTCAATCCCATCATTAGCACTATAGGTAAATGAATCGTCCCCAACAAATCCTGTATTTGAAGTGTATGAAAAAGAACCATTCGAATTTAATACAACAGAACCATGTATAGGTTTTCCCGCAATTTTAACAGTTAAAGGCTCTCCGTCTTTATCTGAATCATTGAGTAAAAGACCTGGTGTTGGAATTGAAAGATTAACTCCTGTATTCACAGAATAAGAATCATCAACTGCCTCGGGCGGGTTGTTTTCAGGTTCAGGCTGCTTCACTTCTATCAATACAGTTGCTGATCCACTGAGTTTATCTCCATCTGAACAAGTATAAATAAAAGAATCATTCCCAATAAAAGATGCATCCGGAACATAAGAGAAAGCTCCGTCCGAATTTAAAGTTAAATTACCATGTTTAGGAGTGGAAAAAGAATCAACAAAAAGAGGTGCTCCTTCTGAATCAACATCATTGCTTATCAAACCATCTGTTACCGTAATATCTGCAGTCTCATCCGAAAAAACAGAATAAGAATCATCATTTGCAGATGGTGGTGTATTTTCACCAACAAGAATCGAAACTTTTCCACTCTGAAGACTACTGTCGGAACCATCAGCCGGAATATAAGTAAAAGAAATTATCCCTGAATATCCGGGGGCCGGCAAATATGAAAGAGCCCCATTATTAGAAATAGTAAAAGAACCATTTGGTTCAGAGGGTAAAGAAGATGACTGCATCACAATCTGGTCTCCATCAAAATCTATGTCATTACTTAAAAAACCTGGGCTTTCCACACTCAATAATGTATTAACTTTAGTGTAATAAAAATCATCTTTGGGTTCAGGTGGATGATTACCCTCAAATTTGACATTTAAATTCACTACAGCAGGTCCTGCTGTTCCAAAATCCCCCGTAAGAATATACTTAAAAGAATCATTCCCTGAAAAACCATGATCAGAAAGATAAGAAAATGAACCATCATCATTAAGCACTACACTGCCATGTAATGGCTTTGAAAAAAGAACAGGATTACTGCCTTTATCATTTTTTAGAATTCCTGAAGCTGAAATAGTATTCAAATTACCGCTCTGCACAGTAAATGAATCATTTAATGCAAATGAATCGTTTCCCACGCTTTTTACTTCAATTCGGACTTCTGCAATATTACTTTCTGTCCCATCTCTTTTTGTAAGTTTGTATTTAAATAAATAATCTTCCGTTCCAACCTCACTATCAAAAATAAAAGAACCGTCTCCTCTTAAATTCAAGCTTCCTGCAGATAAATCCTCAACTAATTCAACCTTAACATCATTTCTGTCATAACAATCATTGCTTATAACACCGGGATAACCGACCACTAGAGAACCCGATGAATTTGAAATATCTGCAACAATACAAGTAAATGAATCATTCACCGCTCTGAAATATTCCGGAGCACGATCTTCTATTTTTAATGTGACCATCGCTTCATTTGATTCTGAAGTTCCATCTGACAACCTATATTTGAATGAATCATCACCTGTATAATCACTCTCAGGTGTATAAATAAAACTACCGCCTAATTCCATTACCAGAACACCATGCTCCGGCTCATGTGTTACAGAAATTTGTAACTGAGCCGCAGAATCACCATCAGAATCATTGAAAAGTAATCCCGGCACAGGAGCATAAAAAACTTCATTTTTAGCTAAAGAAAAAGAATCATCTTCAGCAACTGGCGGAGTATTTGTTTCTGAAGTGACTTTAATACTAACCTCTGCACTGCTTACTGCTTTTTCACTGTCATAAACTTTATATATAAATTTATCAATACCTGTAAAAGATGTATGAGGAGTATAAATAAATCCACCGTTTTCTGAAAAAGATAATTGTCCGTGTGCTGGTAATGAATCAACCTCAGCTTTCAACCCACCACCATCCAAATCATAATCATTAGCAAGTACCCCAGGAGCTGAAATAACAATTTGAGTCCCTTTGAATGCTGTATAAAAATCAGGAATAGCCCCAGGGGGGGTATTCGCTTTTAAAACCACAATTGTTACCAATGCCTCAGATTCCAATGACTCTTCTGTTTCAACTCTATATTTAAATGAATCAATCCCTGAAAAACCATTTTTGGGAATATATGTAAATCCTCCATCTGACCTTGTATCTAAAGTTCCATGCGAACATTTCCCCACAAAAATAATATTTGAACTTTTAAAACCAATAGATTCATCATTTCCCAAAAAACCAGGTCCCTGAACTTCCAGAATATCCCCCCCTTTGACTCCATAAAAATCATCCTGAGGCAATGGGACATTTAAAGTTTCATTACCTATATGTAACAATACCTGACCTTCATTACTACTCTCATATACTCCATTATATACAGTGTATTTAAAATAAACATCTCCGTAATATCCAGGAACAGGGTAATAAGTAAAAGTTCCATCTGAACTAAAATCAACCTCTCCAACTGTCGGATATTGTATTAAATCTACAACTAAAGTCGAACTGCCTCCATCTGAATCATTATGCAAAACACCTGAACCACCTACCCTTACAGAAGCGGTGTTAAAAAACACATATTCATCATTTCCAGCTACAGGTCTTGAAATTTCAGAAACCCCGACATTTAAATAAACTGTAGCCGGCTCGCTCTCTATTCCGTAATTTACAACTCTGTATGTGAAGTGATCTACTCCTGTATATCCGGATTCCGGCAAATAAGTAAAAACCCCGTCATGATTTAATATTAAAGATCCATGAAACGGCATAGTTTCCAATTTTACACTCAACTTGTCATTGACAGATTCACTTACAGAATAATCATTATCCATAATCCCGCCATGATTAAACAATTTACATTCAGTATCAACTTTCACCGAATAAATATCATCCAATGCAATAAGTGTTAAATCTCCTTTTTTAACAAGAATAGAAACCAAGACTAATGAATCTGTTCCTGATAATTTATAAGTAAAATTATCCAATCCGTCATAATCAGGTTCCGGTGTATATGAAAAAGAACCGTTATTGCTAAATGATAATGTGCCATGCTTCACATCTGTAACTAAATCAGATAACAATATTTTATTATCAAAACAGAAATCATTCGCCAAAACGCCATTTTCTGCATCAATAAATAACCCTCCACCAGATGAAGAACATGAATAACAATCATTATTGCCAACCGGTAAAAAATTAAATCCTGCAGATTGCACATTTAAAGTAACTGTGCATAAACTCTTATCTTTTCCGTCAGATACATAATAACTGAATGAATCTTCACCGGTATAACCAGTAACAGGCTCATACTCAAAAGAACCGTCAGGATTTAAAGCTAATATCCCGTTTGCCGGTGATGATTTAAGAATTGCCGTCAATACTTCATTATCTACATCATAATCATTATTCAAAAGACCTGGTGCTTTTATAAATGAATTTTTCCCTGCAGGTACATCATATATGTCATCAGAGCCAACTGGCGGAATATTATTTTCGACAACATGAACAAGTACCGAAGCAACTGAATTATCCACACCATCACTCACTCTATAATTAAAAGTTATATCTCCTGTAAAATCATCATTCGGAATCAAATCTAAAGCCCCGCTGGGGCTAAGAGAAATAGTCGTAACAAAATCAGGAAAATTCAGTAACGAGGCACTTATAAAATTGACTTCGTCTAAATCAAAGTCATTACTTAAAACTCCCGGAGCAGGAATGTGCAGTCCATACCCTGTTTTGATAGTATATTCGTCATTTAAAGCAACAGGCAAAACATTATTTCCATCTTCTATTACACTTACATTAACCTTCGTTTTTTCACCTCTCATTCCATTTGAAGTAACCGTATAATAAAAAGAATCATCTCCTGTGTATCCCTCTTTCCCATTGTAGACAAATGAACCATTATCTGATAAAATCACATTCCCATGTACCGGCGGGACAGTAAGTTCAATACTCGTTTTCAATAGGTCACAATTCAAATCATTAGCAAGCACCCCAGGATATTTTATGTCATACCCCACAGCCCCCTGAGGCATATAAAATTGATCTTCCACGCTTACAGGAACAGCAAATTCCAGCAACCCCCACTTTTCTCCAAGATAATTATTTAAAAGCATAATTTCTCTTTGAGTTACTACCCGTGAATATGATATTACCTCAGCTACATCTCCGGAAAAAGGCGCGTTAAAGTCAAATAAAGTAGTCGTTTCTATCGGTGCTGTCGTTGAAAAAATTAATATGTGGTATTCGCCGGGAGTTAGTACTCTATGCTGCCCAACTACAGGAAAACCGTCAAGATAAGTCTGACCTTGAATAATCGATTTGCCCGCATCACCCCAAATTCTCCCGTCAGCACCACGAACAAAAAAATCATTATCCCCATTTTTATAAAAAAGCGGATTAAATCCGTCACCTGGATTTTCCTTCAAAACAAAAATAATCGTCCTTACATTGTCTAAAACAAGATTCATATAATTAGACTTAGATTGATTAAAATGAATAACACTTCGATTATTCAACTCATCTAAAAGAACTGTAGGCATCCATTCAGAATTTCCCTGAAAAGCATCATTGCCGTTAGAAGATTTATCCACCCATGTATTTATCAATCCAGAAGTCGGATTTCCACTATTATCCGGATCAGAACCGTCAAGCCATAAAGTACAACCTTCCACATCTAACGGATCAAAATCCTGAGCTCCAATCCATTCTGCTGTAAAGAAACTCAATAACACTAATACAAAAAACCCAATAGGTTTTTTCATTGTAATGTACCTTTTTCCTATATACAATCTCAATAGGTGATATTTTAAATTAGCAAATGCTACAAAAAATTCCGTTCTTTTAATAACAGAATATACCGTTAATTTTAAATCTGAACTACTCAACAATATATACATTCTTTTCTCTAATATTACAAGGAAATATTAAGGTAAAAATCAATTTTTGCTCCATTCATTAATGAAAATTTCTATTATAAATTACAGATTTTAACAATAAAATTAAAATCAGAATCAAAAAAACACTACAAAATACAATTAAAAATATGCAATTTACGCCTTTTTATTAATTTTACATAATTTATCGATTATATAATAAACATAAACTATTGACTTTTATTTTTTTGCAGATATAGTGATTTCAAGCACTATTTTAAATTCAAAGTTCTTATTAAAAAATTAAGAGATGGAGGGAACAACAATGAATATGAAACGCATTTATTCCATAAGTATACTACTTTTTCTAGTTTTTTCGGGAAGCTTACTTCAGGGACAGGAATACAAACTTACGGTTCAGAACGGGCTTGGCAGCGGAACTTATAAAAAAGGGGAATATATTGAAATCATCCCTCAAATTCCAGTATCCAAAGTTTTTAAGAGCTGGACTGGTGATTCAATGCATGTAGAAAATCTACTTGAAGAAAAAACCTCGGTAATTATGCCTGACAAAGAAATAACAGTAACCCCGACATTTTCCCCTGCACCTGCTGGGACCTACTCTATACTGGGCAATATATCCGGTGACTTGCAAAATAATGTTAAAATCAGATTATATGACTCCACCAATTTAGACTATAGTTATACTGCAACAGATGCCTCTGGAAATTATTCTTTTTCAGGGCTTTCTAATGGCTTATATTCTGTCAATATTATTTTGGATGAATTATACACTTCAGATACAAATTTTATTTATGTGACAGTAAACAATGCCAACATTGCTGATATAAATTTCGAAACCAAGATTTCAGGTAAAATGCTTAAGGGCGCTATATACAATAAAGGAAATAAGACTCCCTTACCAGGTACGATTATCAAAACAAATGACGGTCATTATACTGTTTCAAATTTATTCGGTTTTTTTGAATTTAAAAATCTGAGCATTGACACAACATATACTTTTACTCCAGAACTTCAAGACTACACATTTACACCGGAAAATAAAACTATAAAAACAAAATTTGTTAAAGAAAATGAAAACTGCATTACCGAGCAGGATCCTTTTCTATCATTTGAAGGGGAAAAGTATAAATATATTTTAACCGTTATAGACGGAAAAGGCAGTGGTTCATACACAATAGATACAAGCGTTAATATTTCTCCAGACATTCCTACTGCTAAAGTTTTCAGCAAATGGACCGGGGATACTGATTTTATTTCAAACCCTAATATACCAAATACAACAATTAAAATTCCAGCAAAAAATATTTCAATAAAGGCTGAATTCATACAAGCTCCAGAAAATACCTATACAATCAGCGGTGAAATTTCCGGAGATATAAAACAAGGGGTTGTAGTTTCCGCAGATTCGGAACACAGTGCAATAACAGACAAAAACGGGAAATATACTATAAACGGATTATCAAATGGAGACTACACAATAACGCCTGCATTAGAACACTATTCCTTCTCCCCGGCATCTACAGTAGAAACGATTTCTGATGCAAATGAAATAAATGTTGACTTCAACAGTACATCATTAAATTATACCATAACCGGTAAAGTAATTAATGAAGACGGAAGCGGACTTGCAGGTGTTGAAGTAGCACTAAATACCGGAGATTCAACAACAACAGATAGTAATGGTAATTTTCTGCTATCAAATATTCAAAATGGCAAATACAATATCTCATGCTCTCTCGCTGATTTTTCCTTTACTCCCCAAAAAAGATATATCACAGTAAACAATAAAGATATAACAGGAATATTTTTCAGCAATACTCAGGCATATACACTAAATGTAGAAAATGGCAATGGCAGCGGTCAATATTCTAAAGGAGCCTGGACCTACATAACTCCGAAAATTCCTGTAAATAAAGTTTTTGCAGGCTGGACTGGAGACATAGAATATATACAAGACCCAAGCATTGCACTGAGATTGCTAAATATGCCACCAAAAAATATAACTCTAACTGCTACATTTGAAGATGCACCACCAAATACATATAAAATAACTGGAACATTATACGGACAAAAAACAGCAAATGTTGTACTGTACGCTAAAAAAGATAGAGATCTTTTTTTCACAACAACTGATGAATCGGGCAATTTTGTAATAGAAGGCCTCCCAAATGGAATATATTCTATAAATATTCTTCTCGGGGTTTACTCAAATGTTGAATTGGGAAAAGCTACAATTAATTCTTTTGATAAAAATGATGTAAAACTTTTGTACAATGGGAAAAAATTTGAGGGAACAATCAAAAATGAATATAATGAACCTATTCCAGGCTTACTGCTTTCAGACAATTATGGACACTATGTAACAACAGACTCAAATGGGAAATATTCATTTATAAATTTGACTGAAGAAACCTATATAATAACACCAAATGCGTCCGAATATACATTTACACCGTCATCAATATCAATATCCAAAAATTACGATGCAATGGATCTGGACTTTACAGGATATAAAATACCAAAATATACTCTCACTGTATTAGACAGCTACGGGAACGGGCGCTATTTACCAAATCAGAAAATTGATATCTCTGCCAATATACCACAAGGTTTTGAATTCAACTCATGGACAGGGGATACTTTGTATGTGAATAATATTAATTCTGCATCAACTTATATCATAATGCCCGCCAAAAATATTTTACTAATCCCAACATTCTCACCAGTTCAACAAAATACTTTTACTCTTAAAGGTAAAATCACCGGCAGTAAATCAGCAGGCATTGCTATAAAAGTAGATAAAACTCATTCAACCGTTACTGATGACAATGGAAATTATATCATTTCAGGTTTAACTGACGGAGAAACATACCATATAACTCCGCAATTACAAGGCTATACTTTTACTCCTGCATCAACTACTTTAACAATCGCTGCTGCCAATGAAAACGGAATAGACTTTACCGCCCTTGATAATGATTTCAGCATTACAGGAACTCTCCTGGATGAATCAGGAAATGGTGTCGATGGTATAACTTTTACGACAGGATCTAATACAGGAACAACCGATGCTCAAGGACATTTCTCTATTGATGGATTAAGCAACGGAACATACAAAATATCTGCAACATCACCTTTATATGAAATTAATCCTAATAATCTTGAAATCACAATAAATGGAAAAAATACAGATAACCTCTACTTTATCGCCAAAAAACTTTATTCTCTAACCGTTAATAACGGAATCGGCACAGGAATGTATGTACCTGGCACCGAAATTGAAATTGTACCGACTATGAAGGAAAACTCAATGTTTATTTTCTGGGACGGAGAAAACCAATTCATTAAAGATAATCTTTCTTCTAAAACTACTCTCATAATGCCCTCTAAGGATATAAATATCTCTTCATTTACAGCCGATACTAATCCAGGTATTGAATATACAATCAGCGGACATTTTACCGCTCCTGAACAAGAAGGAATCGTTCTTGAACTTCATAAATTACCTCAAAATGTATATTCCTATACTGCTTCAGATTCAAATGGTAATTATTATTTTTCAGGTCTTGGTCCAGGAACATATTATATCACCCCGAAAACTAAAAAATATTCTTATACTCCCGGCACTTATAATGTAGCTATCTCCTCAAGTAATGCACCAAATAAAGATTTTACAACTGCTGACACAGCCATTAATATATCCGGATCAATAAAGGAGAATAGCTCCAATTCTCTCGGAGGTGTATTCGTCTCTGACGGAAAAGGTCATTCAACACTAACTCATGTTAATTCAGGCTTTTTCAACTTTAAAAATATTGAAACTGGTGATTATAAAATAACCCCTAGTCTACCAGGCTATACCTTTAATCCTGCATATCAGACTCTATCGGTTTCTGATAATGATGTTTATATTCACTTCCAGGGTATCCCAGATGAAAACCATCTTTTAACTGTAATAAATGGGAATGGCTCCGGAGAATATCATTTAAATGAAATGCCTGCTGTCTCTGCAAAAGTACCGGCTGGTACAATATTCACACACTGGACTGGAGATGTCGAATATCTGACAGATGTCAATAAACCTTACTCTACAATACTTATGCCGAATAAAGATATTACTTTACAGGCTGAATTTCAAACACCAACTCAATCATCTTTTACTGTTTCAGGTAAAATTTCTGGAGATAAAATTGAGGGTATAACTATCTTCATCGACAGTAGACACTCTTCTGTTACAGACGCAGATGGTTATTATTCCATTAGCGGACTCAAACCGGGAATTTACAATCTTGCCCCCATCGTTCAAGGCTATATATCCAATCCTCTTTCTGAAGAGGTTATCATCAGTAATTCAAATGTAGAAAACATTGATTTCAACATCCTTTTTTCCGGTTTTAAAATCTCCGGTAAAATATTTAATGAACTAGCTTCCGATGGTCTAAGTGGAGTACTGGTTTCTACCACATCCGGGTTTTCAGACATAACAGACAGTAACGGCTCATTCTCACTTACAGGGCTTAAAAAAGGGTTACATACTCTGAATTTTTCTCTCGCTGGTTATGAAATATTACCATCTTCTCTTGTAGTAGAAATTAATGATAAGGATTTATTAAATCTTACTTTAGGTTCAGAAAAAAAATATCAGGTCACTATTAACGGAGGAATCGGAAGCGGCTTATATATTTATGACGAAAGAGTAAAAATAACAGCAACATCTCCTGAAGGAATGGAATTCTTAAATTGGAGTGGTGATACAGAAGTCCTTCATGATATTACGGATGAAGACACTTCATTTATGAGCCCAAAACATGATATAACTCTTACTGCAAACTTTTCACCCGCAACTGCAGGTACTTATACTGTTACAGGTTCTGTATCCGGAAGTTTGAAAGAAAATGTTAAAATTAACATTTCAGGAAACCGCTATCTTTATACAACTACTGATCAAGATGGTAAATTCTTTCTTTCAGGACTTGCAAACGGTTCCTATAATGTTAAAATTGTAAGCGATTCTCTCGTTATATCAACACCTGCTGAATATTCTTTTGAAATCTCAAATGCAAATGTCAATGGAATTGATTTTTATACCACTGAAAATGGAATAAATATCAAAGGACAAATAAAGAACAATCTCCCGGGAGTTATGGTTAAAGTAGATGATACTCACTTTGCTTACACAGACTTATCCGGTAAATTCACAATAACTGGTCTTCAAAAAAACTCTGAATATAGGGTGGTGCCTGAATTAAACGGATACAAATTTACACCTGAATTTAAAATCGTCTACCTCCTGGATTATCCAGTAGATAATATTGACTTTGAATATAAATTAAATTCCCCTCACTCTCTCATTGTCAATAACGGAACCGGCTCATGCAACGCCACGGAAAATCAAAAAGTCAATGTCAATGCAGAAGTTCCAGACAATTACATATTTAAACAATGGATCGGTGATATACAATATCTCGACAACCCCCTCAATGCTGCAGCCATTGTGACAATGCCAGCTAAAAATATTACTTTAACCGCAGAATTTTCTTTACCTAAGGAAAATACTTTCTCCCTTTCTGGTAAAATTTCCTCCACTTCAGGACTCAACATTAACAAAATACTACTAACCACAGATTCAGGGGAGAATGTCTTTACTGATAAAAATGGTAATTTTACAATTTTGGGACTTCAAAATGGAACATATAAAATAACTCCACAAATATCCGGTTGCTCTTCATCTCCGGAAGATTATTCCGTTGTAATCAATAATGCTGACGCTAACAATGTTAACTTCAATCTTTCCTTTACTGGTTATTCCATATCCGGTAAAATAATAGATTCAGAAAATCAACCGCTTAAGGATATTACCCTGACTGTTGACTCAACAACATCAGAAACTACCGATTCAAACGGATATTATAAATTTTCAGGATTAACTAATGGCTATCATACAATCATTTCAAATTCATCTGATAGAATTTTAACTCCAGAAAAATCAGAAGTATTTATCAATAATAAAGATGTTTCAGATATTAATTTTTTAGGAAAAAGAAAATATAATCTAACAGTTAACAATGGATTAGGCTCTGGAGAATATTCGAAAAATGAAAAGATCCAAATCTTCCCTGAAAATCAGGACGGTTATGTATTTTCTGAATGGACTGGTGATATACAATATCTGGACAATCCTTCAGAACAAAACACCTCTGTCACAATGCCTCCTATGGATATTTCTTTGACTCCTATATTTACAAATCCACCAGCTGGAACTTTTAATGCAAGAGGAGCTATAACAGGAAATATAGCTGACGATATAGTCATAAAACTTATTAATCTTTCAGATTCATCGGTTCAATATACTGCTACTCAAGGTGGAGCTTTTTCATTTTCCGGCTTAACTAATGGTAATTATCAAATTTTACCTGACAGCATTTTATCTAAGATTCCCTACCGTTCTATTCCATCTTCATCTTCATTTACCATATCAAATGCAGATGTAAATAATTTGACTTTTGAAACTTTATATATCGCATACTCAATAAAAGGATATATCCAAAATAGTGATCAAACACCTATTCCCGGAGTGCTTATATCTGCAGATGCCCAGCATCAAGCAGTATCTAATGAAAATGGAATCTTTGAAATTTCAGGTCTCTCTAACGGAACTTACACTCTAATACCAAGACTAAATGGCTATACCTTTACTCCTGATCGCAAATCATTGACAATCTCAAACTCTTCAATTTCTTTTATTGAGATGATAGGAAATAAATCAGAAAAATACTCTTTAACCGTAATAAACGGTTCAGGTTCAGCACAGTATTATCAAAATGAAATAGTCGGTATTGCAACAGCTGTTCCTGACGGAATGATTTTTAAGAAATGGGTCGGTGATACTTTTTTACTTGATGATATAACTGCACCTAACACAACTCTTAATATGCCTGCAAAAAATATTACTGTAAAAGCAACTTTTCTACCAGCTCCAACGGGGACATTCTCCCTGAAAGGAAAGGTCTCAGGCTCTATTTCAGAAGGTGTTTTTATCTCTCTTGATACAGGTGAATCAACAATGACAGACTCCAATGGAAACTTCTCCATTAGTGGACTGAATAATGCATCATATACTGTTACTGCGGAACTCAATGGTTATTCTTTCTCTCCGCAACATCAATCTGCTGAAATATCAAATTCAAACACAGATAATATAAATTTCACTTCAACACTCTCCGGCTATTCAGTCTCTGGAACAGTCTTTGACAAACAGGGTGCCCCTCTCGAAGGAGTTACAATTTCTGCGGACTCTTCTCATTCCGCAGTCACCGACTCCGACGGCAATTTTATTATATCCAGTCTGCCAGCTGGTGCTTATATTATCATTCCAGAAAAAACAGGACTGATGTTCTCTCCAAATAAAAAGAAAATTATATTGAATAATAAAAATTTTGATGGTCTCTATTTTATGTCTGAAGATGCTTATAAACTTACCGTAGAAAACGGCTCAGGGTCAGGATACTACAAAAAAGGAGAATATGTAAGAATTACACCCATTGTACCTCACGGAATGACCTTTTCTAACTGGAGCGGTGATGTTGACTATTTAACAAATTCAACAACTTCATCTTTCAACGCTATATATTTCCCCGATAAGAATATCACTGTTTCAGCAAACTTTACCCCAGCTTCTTCAGGTAGTTATTCGATAAGTGGAAAATTACATGGTGATTTTAAAAAGAATATTACAATTTGCCTGAAAAATATTGTCATCGGATCTATTTATACATCAACCGATGAAAATGGAAATTATTATTTCTCTGACTTAACAAATGATACTTACGATGTATATATAAATAATTTTCAAAATATTAAACAATTCAATGAATTCTCACCTAAAAAAATAGAAATTACAATCTCCGGATCAAATGTTGATAATGTTGATTTTTATACTATTTATGCAGGAACTAACGCTAGCGGATATATCTCTAATAACGATAAAGTACCTGTCGAAGGCGTAAAAATCATTGTCGATAATCTATATGCAACTCAAACTAACAGTAATGGTTTTTACAAAATATCCGGACTTGACAAAGGTATTCATTTTGTGATGCCTTCCAGCGATTCTTTGACCTTTACCCCATCTCAAAAAGAGATTATGATTGATAAATATCCTCTTGACTCTCTCAACTTCACTGCAAATCCTATTACCCTCTATAACATTACAGTAAATAACGGAACAGGCAGCGGAGATTACCCTTTCTCCGCTTCTGTATCAATTTCTGCTGATATTCCTAGCGGAATGAAATTTAAAGAGTGGACCGGAGATACTCTATATCTCAAAGAAATCAATTCTCCAACTACAACCCTGACTGTTCCTGACAAAGATATTTCCTTGACTGCTGTTTTTGAAACTACTACTAAGTTCTATCAGATTTCGGGAACTATTACAGGTGATATAAAACAAGGTATAACAGTTACAGTTGATGCAACTCATTCAGCAACAACTGATGCTAGTGGTAATTATACAATCGCAAATTTAACAAATAACACATACACTGTCATTCCTTCTCTTGACGGATTCACTTTTGCTCCAAATGAACAAACTGTTACAATTTCCGGTGCAGATCTAAATAATGTTGACTTTTCTGCTTCAAAAATAACATTTGCTCTGACCGTTGTAAACGGAACAGGAAGCGGAGATTATGCGGAAAATAGTTCAATTACAATTTCTGCAGATGTACCAAATGGTAAAATTTTCTCATCATGGACTGGGGATACATCCTATCTTGATAATCCAAACTCTTCAACCTCCACACTCACAATGCCTGCAAAAAACATTACCCTGACTGCAACTTTTGAAGATGCTCCTGCTAACTCTCACTCAATTTCGGGAACTGTCAGCGGAGATGTAAAACAAGGCGTAACTGTCTCTGTTGACGAAAATCATTCTGTCCTGACAGATGAAAACGGTAATTATATAATCAATGGCTTGCTGGATAACACATACACTGTCATTCCTTCTCTTGACGGATTTACATTTACTCCAAATGAAGAAACTGTTACAATTTCCGGTGCGGATGTAAATGATATTGACTTTTCTGCTTCAAAAATAACATTTGCTCTAACCGTTGTAAACGGAACAGGAAGCGGAGATTATGCGGAAAATAGTTCAATTACAATTTCTGCAGATGTACCAAATGGTAAAATTTTCTCATCATGGACTGGGGATACATCCTATCTTGATCATCCAAACTCTCCAACCTCCACACTCACAATGCCTGCAAAAAATATTACTCTGACTGCAACTTTTGAAGATGCTCCTGCTAACTCTCACTCAATTTCAGGAACTGTCAGCGGAGATGTAAAACAAGGCGTAACTGTCTCTGTTGACGAAAATCATTCTGATGTAACCAATACAAACGGATTCTTTACAATTGGAGGTTTAACTGATAAAACTTACAATGTAACTCCTTCTCTGAACGGTTACTCTTTTACTCCTGAACAGCAAACAGTAACAATGGCAGGAGCAGATATTACTGAAGTCAATTTCACCGCTCTTGCTACAACTAGTAAAACTCCTGTAGCAGTCGACGATTCATACAAAATTGAAACAGGCCGCACTCTCTCGGTCAAGCCTGATTCTGGAGTGCTTTCAAATGATCTTAGCATGACAGGAAATGAACTGACTGCTAAAATATCTAAAAATGTCACTCATGGAGAACTTGAAATGAATGACGACGGCTCGTTTACTTACACCCCTGCTCCCGGATTCTCAGGCGAGGACTCTTTCTCTTATTTCGCCGTTGATAATACAGAACAGAGCGATACTCCTGCAACCGTAACAATATCTGTCTCAATTCAGAAAGTTACTATTGGTGTAGTAGTAACAGTACTTCCATCACAAATAACTGAACTTCTTCCTGGTTCTAAATTTGATAAAATCCCTAAAATATATGCAGTGCAGAATGAGAAAAAAATTGGAATGAAAAAAGTTAAAGAATCAACTGTTGATGCCATAAGTGCAGTATGGAAGAAAAAAATACCTCTTCATGGTAAAATTAAATCTAATTATGCAGCAACAATCAATAGTTTGACTCAGGATCTGGAAATACAATTAAAAGTCAAAGGTAAAGTTGATGGAGAAAAAATCGACTATAATGCGCAAAAAGTACTCCTTGTCCCACCTGAAATTTTAAATTATTCCATAGTTGAGAACACTATCACTATTAACGGTCTCTTTTTTGGCACTAAACCTCCTAAAGTAATGCTCGAACCTATTCCTGAAGGGAAAATTGTAAAATGCAAAGTTGATAAGAAAAATTACTCTTTTGACCCGAAAACCGGACAAAGTTCAATAACCGCATCCTTCAAATTTAAAAAGATTACACAAGGAAATTATCACATCATAGTTGATAATAAAATCGGAATAGGTGTAATAACAAATAAAGATGAAACATTATCTATCCCAATAATAACAATTAATCCACCACCAGAACCGTAAAGTAATAATTATATAATCTAACTTATCTCCAAAATGCGTTATGGCTGAAAGAAAATACTTTCAGCCTAAAATTCTATTTTGTAGGATTGAAACTCAAATCAAAACGGGATACACCAGAAAAGTATGCCAGTTGAATTTATCAAAAGTTATATTAGGTTAAATAAAAGCAAACTTAGAAACTCAAAGAGTTTGATAAACTAGTCACGGTTAATAATGACTTGAAGTAAATAAGAGAAATGATTTCAGTACATGAAAGTGAAATATAAAAAGGCAAATTAAAAGATTCATAGCTTAAAATTGCTATAAAGAATAACAGCATTGTAATTATTAAGAAGTATAATTCGACAATGTACAGTATCACATCAAAAAATAAATCATGATAACTGTTTTTCGCTTGTTTTCTCAAACAGAGAGATCATTTGAATATCCGGTATCATAGTAAGGTATTTATGTATAAAAAATTTTTAAAAAGGATTTTGGACTTTGTAACTGCACTTGCAATATTGATTATTTTTACTCCCTTACTAATTCTTCTTGCTGTTCTTGTAAAAATAACATCAAAAGGTCCAGTCTTTTTCAGACAGAGTCGCGGCGGGAAAAATGGCGTTTATTTTGAAATACTTAAATTCAGATCAATGACTGAAAAAAAAGAAAATGACAACAGTGAGTTTGATGCAGGTTCCAATCTCCGTGTTACAAAAATTGGGAAATTTCTCCGAAAAACAAAACTTGATGAACTTCCACAACTCATTAATGTATTAAAAGGGGAAATGTCATTTACCGGACCCCGCCCGGAAGTAAAAACTTATATTGACCTTTATCCGGAGAGATGGAAAAAAGTCCTGACCGTAAGACCGGGAATAACAGATCCTGCATCAATCGAATTCCGCAATGAAGAAGAAATCCTTGCAGCATCAGATAATCCTGAAGAAGAATACAGAAAATCAATTCTACCCTCAAAACTCTCATACTATGAACAGTATGTTGATAATATTTCACTCTTATATGATATCAAACTCGTATTAAAAACAATATTTGTTGTACTCTTTAAATAATACCATTATTCCATAATACATCAAAATTTACCAGTACCGGCTTTTTATAAACAGAGATTCTGCAAAATATAATTAATACTGGCGCTGCAGACTTACGACTTTACCCTGAATCACCACATCTTCAACGGGATAAAACATTGATTTGAAATCTTTGTTTGCCGGTCTTAATTCAATCCGGGCATCCGATGCAGGATAATATGACTTAACCGTTGTTTCATTGTCAACAATTGCAACAACTATATCCCCTCGCCTGATATTATGAGTCTGCTGTATTATAACTACATCTCCATCAAGAATCCCTAAATCCCTCATACTCTCACCGTGAATTTTCAATGCAAATAATTTGCTTCTTTCCCAGTTAATCAGATTACTGTCACAAGCAACTGTCCCTTCCTGATGTTCCTGAGCTTCAACAGGCAACCCAGCAGTAACCCTTCCTAAAATCGGAATTTCAATCATTCTGCTGTTTTTTATTATTGCACCTTTAACTTCTTTTTTTATTGCAATACTTCTTGCTTTCGAACTTCGAGTAATAAAACCCTTTCGCTTTAATGCCTGTATATGAGCAAAAACTGTAGAAGTCTTTATTTGAAATTCATTCCCTATCTCATATACTGTAGGAGCCATTCCCTCTTCACTTTGAAATTTTTCTATAAATTCAAGTACTTCACGCTGCTTATCTGTTAATCCTTTCATCTAACCCTCTTTTCCTTTGATTAAATATTTTTGCTCCTCTTATTATACCATTTCTAAGAGAACCCTTCTATTATCTGTTAAATAATAGCCTATAATTTGTTAGTTTTCAATCTCTTTTTGGGATTTTTTTGATTTTTTTTTGAAATTTTTCAAACAAAAGCTTGCAAAATATTGCAAAAGGTTGCAAATTATTGCAGAGTTTTTAATAAAGTAGAGAAATTAGAGAAAGAATAACGGAAATTTATAAATGATAAAAGACGGACGCAAATTACTTTCAATAGAGCGTGAAAAGCTTATATTGGATTTACTGGATAGTGGTTATACTGGTATCACAGTATTGAGTGACCGTATTGGTGTATCAGAAGCAACAATCCGCCGTGATCTGCTTTCACTAGAGGAATCCGGATATGTTAAGCGTGTGCATGGGGGTGCAATAAAATTAAAAAATGCAGAGACAGAGCCTATATTCATAGAAAAAGCAGCACGCAACTATGATGCGAAAGAAGCAATAGCAAATTCAGCTCTAAAACTGATAGAAAATGGAGATATCATATATCTGGACGGAGGAAGTACTATACAGATTTTAGCAAAGCATTTGACTGAAAAAAAGAATTTAACAATAGTGACAAATTCATTAATGGCAGCTCTTGAATTATTTGAAACAGACCACAGGCTGATAATCGTGGGAGGAGAATTCAGACGATTAAGCAGAACAGTTGTCGGCTCACTTACAGGAAAGATTATCAGCTCATTAAATATCAGAAAAGCTTTTTTAGGAACAATTGGATTTACGCTTGAAAAAGGGATGACAACAACAGATCCGAATGAAGCATACACCAAAGAGCTGGTCATTAATAATTCGGAAAAAGTATATGTACTTGCCGACAGCAGTAAAGTTGGACACGATTCATTTGCAGTCAGCGGGAAACCGGAAAAGATAGATGCCTTAATAACAGATAAAGGAATAGATGATAAAGAATTTAAAAGAAAACTTCTTGAGAAAGATATTGAATTAATCACACCTCAATGAATGAAAAAAGAAAATATTTAGATATAAATCAGTTAGGTCTGATAAAATATGTAAAGTTAACAATAAAAAATTTAAAGGATAATTTTAAAATTAATTTAGGAGAAAAAAATGGGAAATTACTACAGTGATCTAGGTCCTGATTTTAAAACCAGGACGGTAAATGTCGATGACATCCCGGCGTACAATTACAATCTGTCGCTTAAAGATGAACTAAAAGGCAAGAGTATTACAAAAGAAGAGATTTTTGAACTTTACGAATCAATGCTTGTAATCAGAGAATTTGAAGAAATGATTCTGAAACTCAGAACGGGTGCTTATGAAGTAATAAGTGATTATGAATACCGCGGACCAACACATCTTTCTATCGGTCAGGAAGCAACTGCTACAGGAGCTTGTTCTATTTTAAATATTACTGATTATATTACTTCAACACATCGTGGACATGGAGATTCTCTCGCTAAAGGATTTCATGCAATCAGAAGAATGAGTAAAGAACAGTTAAAAGCAAGATGTCCTCAATTTTCCAAACTTAGCGGAAAAGAACTCCTTGAAGCTGTTATGGAAGACCACTTGTTCCGAACAATTGCAGAACTTTTCGGAAAAGAAGAAGGTTATGGAAAAGGCCGTGGTGGAGGAATGCATATTGCCGACTTTGGAGTTGGACATTTAGGTGCAAACGCAATTGTGGGCGGTGGAGTTCCTATTGCAACAGGTGCAGCAATGACCTGCAGAATAGATAATCAGAAAAAGGGACAGGTTGTAGTTACATTTGCCGGTGACGGAGCATATTCAAATGGTGTAGTCCTTGAAACTCTTAACTGGGCAGCTCAGGATCAGTTTACAGGTGAAATGGCAAGAACAAAATTCGGACTGCCGGTTATTTTCTGTATTGTAAATAATCACTTCGGCATGACTGGTCGTGCAGACGGCGAAGTAAATGGAGTCGATTATCTTGCCAGAAGAGCTCTGGGTTTTGATAATGAAAATATGCACTGTGAAGTTGTCAACGGAATGGATGTGCTTGCAGTAAGAGATTCAATTAACCGTGCTAAAAAAATAATTGCAGAAGGTAAAGGTCCTGTTCTTCTTGAACTTGACACATACCGTTACTACGGTCATTCTCTCTCAGACCCTCGTACTGAATACAGAACAAAAGAAGAAGAGGCACGCTGGAAACTGGTTGATCCGGTCAATACTTTCAAAAAGCGTATTCTTGATTCTAAAGCTGCAACAGAAAAAGAACTCAAAGAAATTGAAGATATTGTAATTGAAAGAAATGCAAGAGCAGCAAGAAGAGCAGCAGATTCTCCAGATCCGGTTCCGGAAGATGTTATAAAATATATGTATGCTGATTCTAATTCTGATGCGGTTCCTGAAGAATATACTAAAGTTGAAACTTATGATAAAATCCCTACAGCAAAACGCAATGCTGCAGGACTTACAACATACCGCGATGCAATCAAAGAAGGTATGGTTGAAGAAATGCTCCGTGATGACAGAGTTGTTTTCTACGGCGAAGATGTTGCAGACTATGGAAATGCTTTTAAACTTTCTAAAGGCATGCTCGAATGTTTCGGCAGAGACAGAGTATTCAACTCTCCTATCTCTGAAGCTTGTATCGTAGGAACAGGTGTGGGTATGGCAATGAGCGGATACCGCCCAATCGTTGAACTTATGTACATGGACTTTGCCTTGATGGCTTCAGACCAAATCTCAAACCAGGCAGCAAAATGGCACTATATGACCGGAGCATCCACAAAAGTTCCAATGGTTATCAGATGCAGTGTTGGTGGCGGAAAAGGTTATGGAGGACAGCACTCTCAGTCTCTTGAATCTATTTTCGCTCATATCCCAGGAACTTATGTTGCTTATCCGTCAAACCCTTACGATGCAAAAGGTCTGATTAAAACAGCAATCAGAGATGATAATCCTGTTGTATTTGTCGAAGGTCAGCTTCTTTACAATGAAAAAGGAGAAGTTCCTGAAGAAGAATACCTTATTCCATTTGGTCAGGCTAACATCATAAAAGAAGGTTCTGATATCACATTTGTAGTATGGGGTCCAGCTGTAAATGATGCAATTAAAGCTGCTGATATCCTTGAAGAAGAAGGTATCAGTGTTGAAATAATTGACCCGAGAACTCTTGTTCCTTTTGATTGGGATACCGTATTTGAATCAGTTAAGAAAACCGGACGCTGCGTAGCAATCAGTCAGTGTGTCGATATTGGCAGCTTTACAGGTGAAATTGTTTCACAAGTAACAGCAAACTGTTTCGACTACCTTGACGCACCAGTTCTTAAAATCGGAGCTAAAAACGGGATTGCACCTCAAGCTCACACTCTTGAAGAAGCATTTCTCCCGTCAGTAATTGACATGGTTGAAACTGCAAAGAAACTGATCTGATAATTGCAGATAGTAAAAAAACGGAAGAGTGTAAAACCTTCCGTTTATTTAAAAATTAGTTGGACTTTACAAATTTAAGGAAAACATTATGGCTACAAAAGTTCCAATACCAAAATTAGGACAGTCAGAAGAAACAGTCACTATTGACAAGTGGCATGTTAAAGAAGGTGATACAATAAAAAAAGGAGATGTCCTTTTTGAAATTGAAACAGATAAATCAGTTCTTGAAGTGGAATCTCAGTTTGAAGGAACTCTTCTCAAGGTTGTAATACCAGCCGGCAAAGAAGTTCCGGTAATGAGTATTGCTGCGGTTTTAGGTGAACCAGGAGAAGAAATCCCGGAAATAGAAGAACCTAAAGTTTCAGTACCTGAGCCTAAAAAAGAGAAGGCATCTCCAAAAACTGCACCTGCAAAAACTCCTGTTAAAAAAACTGAATCAGCACCAGCTCCTGAAAAAGCTGCTGTTCAGGAAAAAACAATACTACAGGAAACTAAAGTCAGACCTAGTCCGCGTGCAAGAATGTTTGCAAAGGATTATCTGATTGATCTCGCAAAAGTGCCGGGAACAGGAGGAAATGTAGGTCGAGTAACTGAACAGGATGTAAAAAACTATCTTGAAACAAGCGGTTACTATGAGAAAAAAATCACTCCTGCCGCATTCAATATGGCTAAACAAGAAAATCTTTCATTACTTAACCTTTCCGGAACAGGAGAAAGTAAACGCATTACACTTGCTGATGTGAAAGACGCAATAATGGAGAAACCGCAGGAATTTTCAACAATGCGGAAAATTATTGCTCAGCGTCTGACACAGTCAAAACAGCAGATTCCTCATTTTTATGTTACAGTTAGCATTGATATGACTGACCTGCTCTCTCAAAGAAAAGCTTTAAAAGACGAAGGTATTAATATCAGTGTCAATGTTTTCATTATAAAAGCAATTGCTGAAACACTGAAAGAATTCCCAATGCTCAATGCATCAGCAACATCTGAAAGCGTGAGTTATAAATCAAAAATTAACATCGGTGTCGCAGTAAGCCTGGAAGGTGGACTTGTAGTACCTGTTGTTAAAAATGCTGATAAAAAAGCTCTTGATGAAATTCATGCTGAAGTCGCAGAACTAGCGGAAAAAGCAAGAACAAATAAACTTCAACCTTCAGATATGCAGGGTGGCACTTTCACCATTTCAAATATGGGAATGCTTGGAGTAGAAAATTTTGCGGCAATCATCAATCCCGGCGAATCTGCAATTTTGGCTGTAGGTGCAACAATTCCTACACCTGTTGTCATTGATGAAAAAATCACCGTCAGAAATATGATGAAAGTTACATTAAGTGCTGACCACCGTGCTGTAGACGGTGCTGATGGAGCGAAATTCCTAGCAGCATTAAAAGAAAAAATGGAATCTGAATTTACTATTTAATTTTAATATTATTTTTACTTCATTTTTTTATAAGGAGCCAATACGGCTCCTTTTTTAT
>Ga0256913_10000069_pt1 | contig 42756 bp, 71 predicted proteins | sample Axial_MatmetaG_FD_185970 | JGI IMG/M metagenome (GOLD analysis project Ga0256913, IMG submission 185970) | Deep-sea worm associated microbial mat communities from Axial Seamount, Juan de Fuca Ridge, Pacific Ocean - Axial_Mat | ecosystem: Environmental > Aquatic > Marine > Oceanic > Microbial... | reverse complement strand
ACACATACTAATTGTTACGTCTATTGCCATTGTTTCAATTTCTGGCTTTACATATTTCTTTTTTATTCTGTCCATGTTCTTTCAAAATCAATTTTTAAATCTTTCATCGCTTGTCTAAAATCAGTCATCGTCTCAATATCATAGTAATATGAACCTTCATCAGGTAAATCATTACCTTCCCAACCTGCTTCACCTGTTAACACATTAATCCATACTGTTATAGTATTGTTTGAGTTTTCTTTTGGAGCTGGTATTACAAATGAAAGAACGCCACTATCTCGTGTCCAATTAACTTGTGTAGCGTTTTTAGGAAGTGCCTTTTTGAGCTTTTCTAAGTTACAATTTCTCATACTTGTTTTATTTTATTAATACAAATATAACAAAAAAATCTCAAAATAAAAAATATATTTTGAGATTTTTTTCAAATTAATTAATGAATACAAAAATTTAAAAATGAAAATTTATATTAATAATTAGTATAAAAACAATTAACAATTCCAAGAACTAACATCATTTTTAAAACTATGTAACATTTCCAACACGTCTCGTTCCGTATAAACTTTTTTACAATAAATACCATTAATTATATCATTAACATCTCCAACAAACCAAACTGAACCATTTTGCATATTCCACGATATAATGTATCCAGAATTTCCCATTGAATCAGTTATATTATATTTCCAAGATATTGTATCACTTGATTCATCATAATGTATATTTGAATTGTGTACTTTACGAATTAAATCTTTTATGTCATTTAAATGTTTTTCAGATATCATATTTTAAAATTATATCATTTTTAATTATTTAAATTCACGTTAAATGTATATACAACGTCAAGCGTTGCGTATGTCTTGTGAATATTAATACCTCTGGGTATATTATATACCAGTAGAACCAAACCCGCCAGCTCCACGTTTTGATTCAGATTCATATAAATCTTCTAATGTTGATACTTCTTCTATTTCAGACGTGTATATAGGCGTTTCAATAAACTGTATTATTTTCATACCTTCATATACATGTACAATATCATCACTTGTATTTATAACATTAATGTGTATTTCTCCTTGATATTCATAATCAACGACTGATGCTCCAAATATTAAACCAAATTTAGATGCAACGCCGGATTTATTATTTGCTATTAATGCTCTTCCTGAATCTTCCATTAAACAATGAATTCCAGAAGGAATATTTATTCTTTCATGTGGAGCTAATAAAACAAAGGTTTTTCCTTCATTATCTTTTTGAATTCTGATTCTTGGCATTGAAGGATTCTTCAACAACAAATCATCTATAAATTCATCAGTAAATGTTGGTACAAAAAAATCTATACCAGCATCTGTTTTATGTCCTCTAATTGGTAATTTTACATCTCTAACTCTTGTAAATTTTATAATTCCCATTTATGTATAAAAATATTTTTACTTTATATAACATATATGTAGTTTGTTTATAATAAAAATGCCGGATTCAACTAAATCCGGCATGTGAATATTAATACCTCTGGGTATATTATATAGCGTTAAATGTTATTTTTTCACTGTAACAATCATTTGTCCATACCATAGTTTTACCACTAGATGTCCAATCAACATTATATGATTCATCACAATCACGTTTTAATTGTGATGCAGATTTAATAAATATTTTACTACCTATTAGTTGTGACTTAAGTGATTCAACGTTCTGACTAACTTCATCAACAATAGTAATTGTATTATGTTCATCATCTACTTCATATATAAACTTAAAAGTAATATAATCATTTTCTGTTTGATATTCAATAGTCATTATGCCATTTTTAAATGTAGTAGTTCCCCAGTGTTCTGTTTCTCCTGCAGTAGATTTTAATTCTGTTGATGTTTCAAAATTTTCGTAAAACATATCCCATGTATATGCTTCAAGGTATTCAGATAAAATCTTGGGGCCGTCGTCATCCTTACATGACGTAAATAATCCTATAAAAAATAGAATTAATAGTGAAGTTAAAATTGTAAGTTTTTTCATTAGTACTAATTATTTATTTTTTATTTAAGTACTAATGAAAAAGTTTAATTACTTATATAATTTATTCTTTTTATGTTTACAAAGACGCTTTTTATTATTTGAATATGCTCCACATTTTGAACACATATATTTTTTACTTGTTGAATCTTTTACAGGTTTAAATTTTTTGTCCTTACATTTTGTTTTCATAATGAAGTAAGAAGTATAAATTCATCAGTAGTTATATTCATAAAATTTGCATATTCTTCTGCAATACATTTATAATTCTTTATTAGAGTTAATGATAAATGTTTTAAAAAATTCTTATGATGAACTAATATTTTAATAATTTGTGGTTTATATTGTTTGGATTCTATATTAGCTGCATAATCGAAAAATATATCAGTATGTGTATAATCTATTTTTCGATACCTAACAATATGTTCTATTAACTCAACACGTTTATGCGCTATTGCAAATTTTAATGCAAGTGACGTAAAGAATAAATCGTTCTTAACTAAATCTAACAATTGCTTAGCAATATAAAAATTATAAGTATGAGATATAGTTTTATGTAACATATCTCTAATTACACTTGCGTAATAATCATAATTTTTAATTTGAGGAATTTTCATTAATAAATAAACACAGTCATCTGCATTATAATTTACTGCACTTCTAAACAACTCACTATTAAATTTATCAAAATTTATTTTTTCATTCTGAATAAGAATATCTAAAATTTGATGATGATTATATTTTACAGCTGTAAATATAGATCCTCCATTGCTTACATTTGCGTCAACATCAGGGTCTTTTAAACAAAGTTTTACTAAATCAATTTTATTACGTGAAATTGCCCAATTAAACATTGCACTTTCATTTGTACTTGGTTTTATTCTCTTATCATTAATAAGTTTAATAATAAGGTTTGTTACATCATTATGATAATCATACGGAACGCTAAAATATAAAAATGATTTAATAATTTCACCATCTGATATATCAACATCTGTATTTAACATGATGTATTTAAATATATCAAACCATCCATAAACTGCTGCAAATTGTACAACTTTATTGTTATCAGATTTTACATCAAAACCATTTTCAATACATTGTTTTATTTCATCAAGTTTATGATGTTTGATATATTTAATTACATCTTCAGTATTACATTTCATAATTTAAAAATGTCAAATTCAATTTCAACGTGTCCTGATTCATGTGCAAGAATTTTATAATCTGGATCTACAGCGTCAATTACAAATGAATCTGGTAATTTCTTTTCAACCATCAATTTAACTTTATAGTCATTTTCAAGTAAATGAGTAGCAGTTTCGTTTACAATTCCAGATATATCTTCTAATTCTTCATAAAATGCTACAACTCCTTTACGATCTTTTTTATTTACTGATACAAATACTTCCATTATTTTATACGTTTAAGTGCGGTGAGGTTACTGATAATCTATCTGCTAATACTAATGCTAATGGTACTCCTAACATCATTATATTTACTAAGTTGTCATCTCCAAGAAATTCTTTTGCAATTTTTCTTAAATCAGAATTAGGCGCAATTGTTTCTTGTTTTAACTCAGATGCAAAGTTTATTAAACCTTGATCTGAGTATTTATTGAATTCACTAATTAATAAGTCATTCATATTACATTCTTTTAAGCAATTTTTTCAACTTAAATTTATAAACTTTTCGATCCAAAACATGTTCTCCAAGAATATAGTTTTGTTTTACATTCATGCGTAAAAACTTAAACTTTTCTCCAATATTAAATCTAACTTTTTTTGTTTCATCATCTTCTACTATTTTAGCAGACATAGGTTCTTTTAATTCTAAAACTGTTGAACCATAAGGTTTACCAAGTAATTCAAATCGTGTCATGTCATTTAATTTTTAAGTGTGTTATTTTAATAATACAAATATAATAATTTTTTTTAATATTTGAAAATATTTTCAAATAAAATTCAAAAATGTTTCAAAATTTTTAAAACTTTTAATATTTAAGTATTTCATTACTTTTAATTTAGCAGATGTATTTAATGTGTCAATATCTACGTTATTAAGTATCAATGAACGTATATTTTTATCATTTAATAATATTGATATTGTTTTAGTGTATAATATAGGATCTCCATGACCTGATATCATATAATAAATAATTGTATCGTTTTCAAAACTACATGTGTGGTCAAATGCTTCAATAACATATTTTGCATTAGTTATCTCTAATTTATCTAAAATTAGTTTTAACATAGCAATTTTACCTGTTGTTGCTGCAACATACATATAATAGCTTGGAATAACATATGGAACGTCTGTTAATAAATGATATTTATGGTCAAACACATAATTTGCAAACTTTATATTGTTGTTATTAACAATATAATAAATTCCCATACCCATTGAATTGGGTGTAATAAAACGACGTAAATACGTTAATAATTTTTTAGCTTTACGTGTTTTATTATCCTTGCAATATTGTTCAAATTTTCTACTTATGTATTTCTTAATCATTTTTCAACAATTGGACATTCAACGGCAGCATATCCTTTTGTTCGTACAACATAACGCCATTTCATACGCGTTGGAAATGTAAAATTATATTTGTCAAGTTTTTTTACAACTTGATTAAATATTTTTTCGTTTGAACCTGATGCAAGATCCTCAACTTCCTTTGTTGGTGAGCATTCAACATTAAATGTATCATTTATTGTTACTAATACTTTTTTTCTTTTAGTATCTACTGAAATAATCGGTTCCATGTTATTTATATTTAATTATTAAAAAAACCATCCTGATGTATCAACTGATGATTCTATATCTTCTTCTAAATTGTCTTCAAGTTGATATAAAAAATCTATACCAGTTAAATATTCCAAGTCGTCAACTGATATTGTATATGTTTCTATAGATTTAGTTACCTTTTTATTAGGCATTAAAAATGCTAAAACTTGTGCTTCATGTGGATCATATATTATTTTAAATACATATCCTGGAACAGTTACATGATTAACACCTATTTCACCCCTGTTGTCTTTAAATACTGGACCTGTAATTACATATACTCCATGCTTTTGCTTAGCTAGACGTCTTACAAACTTCTCAAGACGTAACCATTTATACCTATTTAAATCAGGGTCTTGCGGAATAATATTTGACATATAAAATGATTCACTCATAGCATCATAAGAAAACGCAAAATCCGCTGCTGGTGCTAAGTGTCCCCTATCATATCCAGAATATTTATAATCAATTGGTTCTGCAGAGCCAGTTTTTACAAGTGGATCAACTCTAAAATTATTTGTTCTATCAACTTTTTTAACTAATTCTTCAGGTTCAAGATAGTATGCTACCCAATTTGCTTGTTCTCGTTCTTCATTATAATCTAATACATAATACTTATGATATACAATTTGTTTACCTCTTGGCATAAACATTGTATCACTTTCAATTGTATATCCAGGTGGAATAGAATTATCAATATTATGACATGTTGTAATTTTAACTAATACAATTAAAGCTAAAACTACAAATGGTATAAATTTAGTTGTTTTCATATTATTTAATTTTAGTAGTACAAATATAACAAAAAAATCTGAAAAATAAAAATATTTTTCAGATTTTTTTCAAATTATTTTGGCGGCCAACGGGAGGATTCGAACCTCCAACGTTTTATGGTTCCTGATCCCTCATTTGGGCTCTCATCCAAAAGGGGCGTGGCCGACATTTTATATATTTATTTTTTACGAATATTTAATAACGGATATCGCTCATCAATTGCAAGGTCTGGTTGTGGATTTGAACCAAATAATAATGCATCATTATCATACACATCATCATAATCAAATGCATTGTAACGTCCATATTTATTTCTACTTGGAGTTTCAATTACATCTGGTTTTAAGTCAGATATTTTAAATTTTGGCTCTTCATTCTTAAGTATTGGCAATACAACTTCTTCACAAAAATCTTTCATATCATCAAAATTCGCAAGTTCAATAGTATCCATTGATGTGTGACAATAACTTAAGATTGAATAATCAAGAAGTCCTGATGGCTTGCGAGGAACTGGATTGATAACTATACTATCAATTCCATAACGTCTTAACACAATTCCATCGTGAAATGGAGTATGATATGTTTCAACTCCTGGAAATAAATTTGCAATTCTTTTGAACAAACCTGAATTTCGATAATCTTCAATAAAAAAGTTTTTACCACCAACTGCAGTAAGTTCAAAATTCAAAACAAATTCAATGTCTCCAAAATGTCCTTCTTTTATTTTTTTAGCTGCTCTTTCAGCGCCTATACCTCCAGTTTCTTCGCCATCTGTTATTGCAACGTTCAATTCAGGCATCATTGTTTTCAATGCAATCGCATTAATAACTGAAGCTGAATTATCGTTTGCGTTGTCAACTTTAACATTTACAACATCGTGATGGGCCATTACCATTTTATCTGAAGAACCTTTAAGGTACAAATTAAAATAGTGTAATGAATTTGAATTTTGTTTTTGGTTGTCTTTCTTAATACGAATAAGAGTTCTTAACAACCTTATTTTACTTTGCGACTCGTGTATTCTTTGAGATTGTTGCAACATTTCTTCAAGTCGTTCAATTGAAAATTTAAACCAAAGAAATGCAGATTTTAACAACCTACGTTCTTCATTTATTCTTTCAGTTGTCCAATAATCTGGCACATTAGCAAGAACATCATCAATATCAGTTGAAGAAAATCCAAAATAATCTTCAAGACTTTCATATGAAAACATTCTTTGTTCTTTTTCCCAATGATCAAGTTCATATTCAATTCCCAATTTATCAAGCAAATCCATTATAAATCTCAATCTTGGACTAGGATTTGGATCAGTTGTTCCAGCCATTGAATTGTTACGTACAGCACAAAAATTTGCTAATACTGAATAATCAAATCCTGTTGTTTCTTTTTGTTCGCTCATTGTTTTATATTTTTAATTAATTTTATAATGCAAATATAATAAAAAATATTGATATTTGAAAATTTTTTAAAAAAAATTTCAAAATAATTACAACATTTGTATTACACGTTTAAAATCTTTAGTTGTTTTAATATCAAATTTTGATATTAAATATGCTTTAATAGAAGTCGGAATTTTATTAAATGGTAAATTTGAAAGTGTTTTTAATACTTTTTTATTATTCATAATATATAAAAATGTTTCTACGCTTTTCAATGAAGAATTAATAATAACTGATATACCATGAATTTCAGTAAAAGCATCAGTATTTAAAATCATTTTAACTACATCAGTATTTTCATATTTTAAAGCGGTTTTTAACATGTTTGAATATACAACGTTATTAACATCAAAAGTTTTTAAAATTGAATTAATAAAATCTATATTATTTAACTTTATTAATTCAGTTATAACTCTATATAAATCTATTCTATTTTTTAATGCAGGATCCTTTAGGAATTCCTGCATTATTTCAACATGATTATTTTGTACAACATGATGTATTTTTGCTGAATAATTATTATACATTAAAATAATATTATCACGAACGCTCGTAATAAAATCTGGATGTTGTCGTAATTTGCGGTAATATTCTACATCATTTGTATAAATTGCATTACTAATAGCATATATGTATAAATCTTTGGGTAATTTAGTTGGATTTGATTTTAACTTTAACTTTTCAAGAATTCGTTTTTCTATTTTTTTATAAAACGATCTTTCTGAATAATATAAAAATGATAAGTATCTTTGTATTGTTTTCACACTTAAATTGCGCGCTAATATAAAATCTATTATATCATTTGATTCATATTTACATGCAGTTTTAAAAGCCTCATACAAATCTGTAATTCCATAATCGTGAACAATATACTTGAAAACTCTAATTGAATTATACATTGATGAATAGTAAACTGCATCACTTATTCTTGCACCCGTTTTTGTATATGCTTTAGCTTCAAAAAGAATTTTAAAAAGTATCCAATCGTCTTTCTTTGCTACGTTTTTTAATATAGCCGAATATGCTTCATTATATAATGCAACAAATGTAGGATGTTCAATTAATAAATTAATAATCTTTTTATTATCATGTTTTATTGCATGTTGTAATGCTTTACAACTATATGCAGATGTAGAAAATGCAACAGTCATTTTAGCATCTTGATACTTATAACATAATTCCTTTGCAGAATTATAATCATTATTTTTACAATATTCTATTAATTGTTTTGAATCCGATAATTTTTCACTCATTACATTAATTTTAATAATGTTCGTAATTCGTCATCTGTTTGAACATTAAAATGTTCCTTTAAAACTGTTTTCATTTCAAATGTCATTGAATTAAAATGAAATTTCAACAACATTTTCATTATATTTTTATTTTTAAATATAACACGTAAAGTGTTTAAATAATGCTTTTGTATAACATCAACAAATACTGAATATGTTAACTCCATTGGATTTGCATTATATTTAGTAATTAATAAATCAACAATATCTGAACTATTTTTTGATGCAGCAAGATTCAACAAATCTTTTATCAATGAATCTGTTATTTTAATTCTACTATCATTTATTAGCAATTCAAATATTTCAATATGATTAAATTTAGTAGAATATCTAAGAGCCACATTTCTATTTGTTGTAATATCAATAGATGAATCTTTTAAGCCTTCTTTAATAAGAACTAAATTTCCTTCTACAACAGCCGTTAAAAAATCTCCAATGGTCATACATATTATTTTTTACAAATATAATAAAAACGTTTGCATTTTAACAATATTTTCATAAAATATTAAAAATTTTTTCAAGTTCTTCATCTGAAGTAATACCTGATTTTGCTGCTAAATAAAGTTTTATAATTGAAGGAATTTTTGAATATTTAGACCTTTTAATATGGTTTAATATATTCTGATTTTCAAGTAATAAATTAAAAATTTTAAGTTTTTTCGCAGCTTTATTAATATATTTCGACATTCCAGTTTTTGGATCAAATTTTGGGTGGTTTAATATAAAATTAATTTCGTTTACATCGTTATTAATAATACAAAGTTGCAAATATTTATTTTCTGAATGCGATATATTTACTCGTTCATCATGCATTAAAATATGTATATACTCATATCTTCTATACAGTAATGAATAACGAACAATTTCGTCAAATTCATATAAATCTATATCTAAATATTTAAGAACTATTTCTAAAATACTTGGTGCAATTGGACTATCATGAATAACTTGATTAAATAAATATGTAATTTTGTATGGAGAACGTTTCACAGTTTTTGGAACGTCAAATTGTTTATGCGAAAAATAATACTCTATAATATCTAAATTATTTGTAGTAAGTACACGCGACATTATTTCATAATCATTAAACGCAGCAATATAAAAAACTGATGAACTTAATAATACTTTAAATAAATCATTTAACTCATTAGATTTTGATAATTGAGTTAACATGTATTTAATTATACGTGTTGTTTTTATATTTTTTTTATAATTTTTATCACTTAACAAAGAATTTAATAAATTTTTATCATTTAAAAGTATACTAAGTTTAAAAAATAAATTATAATCTTTAGAATAGTCACAATTAAACTTATCTAAAATTATAATTGCTACTTCTTTATTTTTAGAAAGTACAGCAATATTTAATATTCCAAAGCAATTTACATTTTTTATTTCATTAATAATTTTATTAAAATATTTAATATTTTTTGATTCAATAACATATTTTATTATAATTCCATTTTTTATGTCATAAGTTAAATTATAACGATTAAGTGCTTCTTCAACAAGCTTAAATTGTTTCTTTTTTGCTAAATATGCAATTGGCGTATAATTATCAACTGTAAAATCTGCACGTCCGTCCTCAAATAAAAGTTTAACAACTTGTAATTTATTATAATTAATAGCATCACGTAATGCTTTATTATTTTGCGCAGGTGGATTGCACCTTGGATATTTTAAAAGTCTTTTAACATCATTTACATATCCGTATTTACAGTATTCTTGAAAATTCATAACAATCTTAAAAAATTATATAATTCTTCATCAGATTTTAAATCATACTTAGTTTTTAATGCAATTTTAATTTTATTATTCATTACACTAAAGTCTAAACGAGATAAATATATTAAAAATATTTTTTCTGATAAAAAAAGATTAACTAACTTATTCATCCTACGCAATATTGCGTTATTTAATAATATGTTTAATTCATCAATAACTCGTTTATCTTGAATTGCGTTATACATCTCAATAGCTAAATCTTCACATTTATTTGATGCATACAAAACTAAACTATCAAAAGTAGGATATAAAAAATTATTATATTTAGCAGTTGGATGTTTAAATATTTCCTTAGCAATGCTAAATCTTAATGCTTTAATTGATGCATAAAGTGCACGCGTTTTTGATAAATCTATATTTGGTATTGATAAAATATATTTAATAACATCAATTGAACCACTTTTAGCAGCATACGTTAATACATTATCAGATAAATGTTTTAAATCTGAACCAATTCCATTATCTACAAAATATTTTAAAATATGCACATGATTTAATTCTGCTGTATACCTAGTTAAACTACTACTTAAAAATTTATTTTTGTTTATATTCTTTGCTTTTAATTTTTTTACAAAATATTTCACTTTATCAATGTCGCCACTTTTTGTTGCAACAGATATAGCGTCACCATATATATATTGTGTTGAATCATAAAAATCCATATAAATTTCAATCCACTCAATACTTCTATATTCAACAACAAATAAAAATGTGCTACTTATTGTATATGGTTTTAAATTATATCCTACTATATTTAATGATGATTTAAATAAATCAATATCATTGTGCTTAACAAGACTACGTAATAACACATCATTAAATACACGTCGTTCATTAATAGTCATATCATGTGAAATTAATGAACGAATTTTCTTTTTAATTTCCTTTACAGATTTACCAGGTATAAAGACTTCTTTAAGTTCTTTAAGATAATCAATCATTTCAATATTTATACTCATTATAATAAATTTACCAAAATATTTGTCATATCAATATAATACACAATTACATCTATTTAATTTTATTTAATACAAATATAACAAAAAAATCTAAAAACAAAAATTATTTTCAGATTTTTTTCAAATTTTTTTCAAAAAATTATCGGTATTGTGGTTCAATATAAATTAAGTCAAGCGCATCAAATATATCTTGTTCTGTTGATGACGCAATTAATTCGTCATTTTTAAACAATCCATATTGATTTAGTTTAAATCCTTTTTTCTTTGCAAGACCACGAATTAACACGCCAAATTTACCAGAACCAGTAAGATATAACATACCAGCTCCCCATCCACCTTCTGTTGTACTTCTAAAATTAATAAGTATGTCCTTATAATGAATGTCGAATTGTTTATCTCCAGAATTAATAAACTCTGCATTAAGAGATTTCATGTGTTCCTTAATACTTTCAAGATCTTTATCAAGAACTAAAATATCAATATCTGATATTAGTTTTTTCTTTCTGCGAAAACTACCACACACAACATGTCGAAAAGGAAGTTGAATTGATTTTACAATTTCATCTGCCTCTTCTAATGTTATGTATTTTTGATCTTTTTTTGATTCTTTGTATTCGGATTTAAGTCTTTGCAATTTATCAATTTTTCCAGTTTCAATTAGTTCTTTAATCTTACTGGATATTGCTTTACCTACACCTGGAATAGAATCCCAATTTGTATGGTTCACTTTTGAAATGTTTGATGCAGCAGTTATATATGCAGCTGACTTAAATGGAGCTGGCTCATATTTAGCCAGCTCAACAAGATTTTGTACAATAATTTCTTTCATTACATAAAATTTATAAGTTTATTTGCAGTATCATCATCTATTTTAGTTGCGTCAATTCCTGAAATATCAAGAACTTGTTTCATTTTCTTTTGTCTTGCTACTTCAAGTCTTTCAATTATATCACCACATACTGGACCAACACCAGTATTAATTGAATCTGGTGTAGTCAATTTTCTACCACATCTCATACATCTACCAGAATGATACAACTCAATTTGATTCAAACGAGTTGCATTGTTTGTTGCTAAACCTTTAAGCCAATATTTAAAAGCTACAACAGATATTGCATCTTCACTAATTTTAGACTTTTTACTATGGTAATACTTAGTACCAAACAACGTCCCAATAAATGAATAACTACTCATATTATCAGAACCTGTTAATACATATATCCAAACAGGAATCTTATTAACAGGAGTGTTCTCATCAATATCTGTTGGTGTTCTGAATTTGAATGTAAAGTGTTTTTGAGTCTTTTTAGATTCAATTGTCATAATTGCTTTTCCAGCTCTCATAAACTTTAATGCATCGTCGTGTGAAATTGATTTAACTTTGAAATTCATAATGTGTTTATTTAAATGTTCAATACAAATATAATATATTTTTTCAAAACTAAAAAATATTTTTTCAATTTTTTTCAAAAAATTTTAAATAAAAAGGATGAATATTAAATATCCATCCTTTTAAGTGTAAAAATAAACCAAATATATTATGCAGTTTTGTTATAATATTCAATGAATTTTTTATATTCAGGAAATGTTTTAGATATTTTTCTAATAAGTTCTAACATATCTGAAGTGATTAAACTTCTAAAATATTTAAAAATTTCTATTTTTTTATTTTCATAAGAATAGATAAACATTTGTCCCATACCACTTATTACACCATTACTTTTACTACTTAAATATTTAATATAATTAAGATATTCGTGATCAATTAAAAGCTTCATAATTTTAGTCATTGTCATTTTATTGTTTGAAAATGTTGAGTAATTTCCATCAACAATAGTTTTAAACAATTCAAAATCATTATCTTCAATTGAAGCATACAAAGCAATTTCTGCATTTGGAAACTTAATATTATTTTTGGACAAATATTTTATCCAAGTTCGCATTTGAGTATTTGTCATAGGCTTAAGATACTTAAACCAATGATATGACTTAATATTAGAAAGGCAGGATGAGTCATTTTTCAAATGTGCGTGTGAAGGAATTCCATCACCATTAAGTGTAATACCCACTCTATATTCATTTGAAGAAGGTTTCTTTGTCAAATCCCAAACAAAATATTGTTTGTTCATCGCATTAAAAACATAACTATTAAAGTAGTTTGAACTGCTATTATATGAGATACACCATTGTGAGCTACCTAACTTAATGGAAGCTTTTTTAGTATAAATCCAAGCAATTATTACGTTTTTGTTGATTGTTTCTATCTCAGCTCCTTCAACTGAATTGATTTTTGCAATAATTTCATCTATACCATCCTTTGAGCCTTCTACAAACTTTGCAAGTCCATCAAAAAATGATTTTGCATTTGAATAAACATTTGCTTTTTTCAAAAATGATTTTTTATAATCTTCATAATCATTAAAATCACTTATAATATCAGCAAATTTTTCAAGTTGTTTTTTAGCTTGTGCACGATATTTATGTGGAATCAAGTCACTCCATTTATTAGCTCGTGACACAAGTTCAACTCTTTTCAAAACATCTTCAACTTGCTCAATTGTTTTAGCTTTAATAAGTTCTTCATCACGTTCTTGTGCTTCAATTGCAAGAATGTAATTTGAAATGCGGTCATAAACATCAGTTAAAACCTCAGTTGAAACATTTTCAATTTTAACAATTTCCTTTATTGTTTTTTGGAATTTTTTAGGAAACTTATCAATCAAAATTTCAGTTTCAGACTTTTTAATATTTTTAGTTTCAAGTTCATTTGAAAGACTATTAATCTTATCAAATATCTTATAAACTTCTTTTTCAGTTTTTGCATTTTTTAATGAATCACTAAGGTCAAATTGATCAATAGATTTTCTATGTGCAAACATTCTACCCTTAATTGAATTAAGAGTTTTTTCATCTACTTTCTTTTGAAGTCTTTTATAAAGTCCTTCATACTCTGCATTAAATTTTTCTTTTGTGGTCATAATTAAAATTTTTTATTGGTTTATTTTTACATTACAAATATAATAAAAATATTCATAATAAAAAAATATTTTCAATTTTTTTTCAATTTTTTTTCAATATAAAATGATTAAGTATCTTATTTCTTAATTCTCTAAATTTTCTTATCTGCATTTCAATATGTTCACGTATTTTATGTTTTGTGTCATAAAATTTTTTAGTTTCAACATATTTCTGTTCAACTTGAGATATCACTCCAATTTTCTCAGCATAATCCAAATATTTATTTATTGTTGCTGAATCCTTATTTAATTTATGTTCAACATAAAAGTCAAACACTTCAATTACCATATCAAGTTCTTCTCTTGTAAGTTCCATTTTTATTTATTTTGTTAATACAAATATAACAAAAATATTTGAAAATAAAAAATATTTTTTTAAAATAATTTTAAAATTCTTTTCAAATCACCCATAGAAATATTCATTATTCGTGATACTGCTAACGTTTGTAAAGTAGTTAAATCATTTAATTTAATATCACATTTAAATAAATTATTATTAATTACATATTTAGCAACATCAATATTATTTATATGTAAAGAATATAAAAATTTTTTATGTACTTGATCTAACTTTAAATTCTCAACTGATAATAATATTTTTAAATATTCTAACTTATTTGATACTATAGATTGTTCAATTAAATAATTAAGTTGTGTATTAGTTAGTGATTTTATATCAAATACAAATTTAAACAACTCAACATTTTCAGGATATTTCATCATATCATCTAAAATATCAAATACTTTACTCCTTGGAAAACTTTTAATATTAATATGTTTTAAAATATATTGAGCATAATCATACAAATCATATATTACAGCAATCGCAAATGCGTTATGTTTTTCTTTTTCTAAACAAGACTTATCTTGCAAAAAGAAACTTAATACATCTGTAGCTTCATGTAATACAATTTCACTTAACAGATTTTTTCTAGTTTTATGTATAATTTTTTTTGAAAGTTGTGGATATATTTGCTTAAGATAATCTATTTCATTATGTATACATATACTCCAAAATTCACTTATACTTATTGTTTTCATAATACAAATATAATAAAAAACCTGAAAATTTAAATTTTCAGGTTTTTAAATGTCAAATATTAAAACTAATAACTTGGAACTTCATCATCATATATAAATGAATTTGGGTTCGTATTAACTTTTTGTTTATCAAGTTCTTCCTTAATGTCTTGAAGGTGACCAATAAATGCATTGAGATGATCAACAGGAATTTCAGGTCCTTTAAAAAATCCTTCATCTCCATTTGCGGCTTGAATACGAATTATATCATTTGAATGAGTTTCGTTTCCTTTTACACCAGTTACTTTTATTGTTGTCCCGCGAGCTTTTAAAAGTCTAAATTTATTTCTTTGCATTTCAATTTATTTTTAAAGATTTACAATTTTATCAGTTACAGTTTCAAGTTCAATTAACGCGTCACCAAGACGTTTTTCAGTTTTCATTTCATACAATTCCTGGGTTTTTTCCAGAATCTCAGATGTTTGTTTTTTAATTTCATTTAACAGCTTTTCAACTACTTTTGGATCTGCTTTTACACTTTGTTTAAATCCTTTACCTTCATTCATTTTGTTTGAAGCATCATTAGTTACTGCTTTAACATACTCATCTAAGTTTCCCATTGATAAATGTTTCATAATTTCAATTTTTTAAATGTGATTATTAAGTTTTATTTTGTTAATACAAATATAATAAAAAATTTCAAAACTAAAAAATATTTTTTCAATTTTTTTTAATCTTTTTTTGAAATTATTTTATAAGTTCATTATAATCAATAACTAAATCATCGTTTATCAACTTTTTCAATTCATCGATATTAAATGAAAAAATTCCACTTTTAAGTTCAGGTACATCTTTTATAACATAAACAGCTGCATTGCGAAATTCGCTAACAAATGCTAATGTTACAATATTTATTTTATTTCTTATTTCTTCATTAGAAATTGAATTTTTTATTTTTTGTACATCTTCAAGTTTTCCAACATAAAGTTTAAATGGAATATCATATTGATTTGCTATTTCAATAGCTTCTTCATCATTTGCATATAATTTTGTAAAATCTGATAAAATTTTACCTTCATTATGTAATTGTTGAAGTTCATCACGTTCTAATAAAAGAACATTTTCATTTATTTCATCATAATACAACAATTTATCATACACATTTTCTTCAACTCCAACAACACCATATATTACATATGATTGTTTATCAATTAATGTATGAATAATAGGTGGTACAACATTTTGTCGTACAACACGAATAAAATTATCAATATCCTTTGGAAATGAAATTAGTATTAATTCATTTGATCTTACTTTTTTATCAAATTCATTTGAAGTTAATTTTTCCATAACGTTATATTTTAAATGTTCAATACAAATATAACAAAAAAACCTGAAAATAAAAAAATATTTTCAGGTTTTTTTCAAATAATTTTAATTTTTAATTTTTAAATTTAACTAAAAAAAGCGTATTTGTTTTATTCTGTTGATGAATATTTAAAATACGCTCTACATCTCGTCCTAATAATAATTTATCTTGAAAATCGTAAATTTGTTTTTGTGTTGCAGAATCTCCATTAAATGAAGACTTATTAATAAATACCATTGCGTATTTATCTAAATCTTCAACAAAATATGATTCTTTCGGTAGCTTGGCCTCTAAAGCCTTTGATTCGATCTGACTTACGTGTTGTTTTAGCATAAAAATAATTTGATTTTTTATAAAAGAAAGAAATAATATGGTTAGAATATATCTCCATACTAGTTATATATTCTAACCACATAATAGTTTAATTCCATTTTGCTCTACTTGTTCTTAAAAAACTAACAAAATTTCCTTGAACATTTGGATACTTATCAATTTTTGATGTTTTTAATTCAAGGTATGGAGGTTTATTTTCAGGCCTTTTAATTTCATACACGTGAACTTCAACCTCATCAAAAGTTTCGATACTTAATATAACAACTTCAATTTTGTCATTATATTCATGTATTGCCTTATCACCAAACTTTTCATTTTTATTAAATTCCTTCATCCATGCTTCTGAAATTGTAATTACAACCTCAGCTTTATGTTTTTCAATCGTAGCTGGTATAACATACTTTGTTAATAATTCTTTAGCTTCAGGATTTTCAACAGCGTATGGTAATGCAGCAATATTAAAATTTTTATCAAGAAATAAAATTGTTGGCGAAATAAATGCATCCTTGTTAAAATTATCGTTTATTGAAGTTTTTAAATGTTCAATGTACGCTTTTAAATCTTCTTTTTTCATAATTATATTGTTTAATTTGTTACATTGCAAATATAACAAAAATCTGAAAAATAAAAAATATTTTTTGAAAATATTTTCAAATAATTTTAACGGTAAAAGTTATTTCTAAATTGTTGTTCCTTTTCTTGTATTTTTCGATCTACGATCTTTAACCACAATTTAAGATCCTTAAATGTTTTAAGATCGAGTTGTTGAGATAATGCAGTCGCCAATTCGTGTGTTAAAATAGAATTATTTGACACTCTTACCATTTGCGGTAAAATATCTCTAACATTTCTATTTGGTTTTTTATTTAAAAATTCCTGAAATAAAAATGTATTATAAATTGGACTTTCTTTTATATTATAATCTGTTGATTCAACTTCTTTATTAGGTATATCTTCAACAATTTCACCAAGTTTATAAGTATCGTTATTTTGAATATTTTGTGTATCAACACACAAATAATTATATCCATTGTTTGATTTATTCAATCTTAATAAATATGCGTATTGATTATATCCAAGTGCAGAATTAGTTTTGTAAACTGTCATATTCATAACTTAACTATTTAATTTATATTTATTTATATCTTCTTCTGTCAATACAAGTTCGCCGAAATTAGTTGGTATATTTGGTTCGAAATCTTCTAAAAATTCCTCACGCATTTCAACATATTTTTGATATTCAACCCACATTTGATAAAAATCTTCCTTAGTCATAAAACGACAACTAAAAAATGTTGGATAACCATTAACTGACAATTGATTTGCTTTATCATAATATTCAAATATGAAAATTGCTTCATCATCAATTAATTGTTGTCGTTGCTCATTACTTAAAAAAATCATTACCATAAAAACAGTTGGTATATCATTTTGATTTTGTAAATGAAGATTTGAAAAAATTTTACCTTCAGCTAAATCAACTGCAATTTGTTTTATTTCTTTTACAGAAAGTGAATATTTACCCATTTTATAAAATATTTAATGCACGTTTTAAATCTTTTTCAGTTTTTAAATTAAATTTCAGCATCAACGCATATCGTGTTGCTAATGATATATTTTTATATGGAGTCTTTAAAACATTTTCCAATATACGACTATCATTTAATAATAATTGATGCATTTCCATATTTTGTGTACTTACAATATGCGATAATAATTTAATATAAATATCATCTATATTAACAATAGTTAACAAATATTTAACGATATTAATATTATTATAATTTATTGCACTAATTATACATGTACCTTTTTCTACATTTGGATCTGCGCCATGTTCAATTAATAATTTAACTAATTCAACATTATCAGTATTTTGACATGCTCTTATTATAGCATCATTATAAGGTTTAGTTACATCAATAAAACCTAATGAAAGTATATACTTTACAATTTCAAGTTGATTTGATGAACATGCAATACGCAATGGTAAATTTTTGTCATATAACAAAATTTGTCGACCTTTAGTTTCAACAATTTTTTTAACCTTTCTAAGATTACCATTACTACAATATGCTACTAAATTTGTCGCCATTTAATTTTAATTTGTTAATACAAATATAATAAAAAAAATTGAAACCTGAAAATTTTTTCAGATTTTTTTCAAATTATTTTAAAAAAGCCAATACCTAAAATAGATATTGGCTTTTGTTTGATTAATTGAACATTTAAACAAACATTATTTGGATGCAATATATTCATCAACAGCATCCTTAAATTCAGGACTTAATGACTTATATGACCTAATAGTACCATTAAAATTCTTTAACAACACCTTAAATAAATTCAAATCATTTATGTTATTTGCATACATTAAATGCTTACTTGTTACTATATCCTTATTAGTACTAAGCATTAAATCAAGTATTTCGAGATTAATTGTATGTAATGGTTCTAATATAACAGTTTTGCGATATTGAATGCCATTTTCTGTAACAATAGAATGCGTTTCTATTTTAGAATTTCCAGTAAAATAACGATTAAGCATATTTGTTAAAAACGCGTTATACTTAATATGAAAACCGTCATTTAACATTTTTTTCATGCTTTCAATATTAAGCAAATGTAATGTTTCACCATATTTTACAAATAATTTTGTTGTACCAATTTTTTTATGAAGGTTAACAATAAAATTATTGTAATGCTCTGCATCAATTTCATTAATTACACTATTTAAAGCGTCTGACAAAAGTTTATTCAATTTATTGATATTACTAATATTATCAATTAAAACATTTGTCATTTTATTTCTAATGATTGTTTTTATATCATTAGTATTAACATCTTTTACAGGACGTGTAATTAAATTATCAACAATATTTTCTGTATGCGTTATATCATCATCACTTACAAACCAATCAAGGTTAAAATAACTTGGAAATTCGCTTTCACGAATTGGATCATTACCAAACATGTGTGCATTTGTTATTGAACCATGTTGTACAGTAACACCAATTTTATGTTTACGTGTTGCAACAGGATGATTAAAATCAAATACAACATATTGAACAGTATAAAGTTCATGTGAAACGTACTGTCCCCAATATTGAGGCATGTTTGGATCTGCAATACACCATCCAGTTCCTTTTCCAAGAGCAACAACTGCGCTTTTTGTTTTAACACGTGCAACTACTACGTTATGTTCAAAATCAATAACTCGTATAAACGCGTGCTTTGTTTTGTTAATTAAATCAATTGTTGAAAAAATATCACTTCCAACATTAACATAATCAATAAAACGTATTAACGCACTTGAAACTTGGTCAAATGTTTTATAACGACTTATTGTTAAAGTAAACAAATGTTGTTTAAACTTAGGAAGTTCAATAAATTTATCGCATGAATTAATAAAACTTGGCGAATAACTTGAATGCGCATTACGAATTTTTTGTTTTAAATTGCTAGGACACACTTGAATGAATTGCTTTACAGAACTCATTTTTTTCACCATTTGCAAATCTTCAACTAAATCTGCGTATGACCTATAATTAGCAGCAGGTTTTGGTAAATCACCAAGAATATTTTTACTGTCCTTTAATTTTTCAAAAAGGTTTTTTAAAGCATACATCTGAATATTTTCAACGTAAGCAAAATATGTAAACATAAACATATAACCTACGTTATTCTTCAACATTTTTTTAAGTTCAACAAATGTAGCATCTGTTTCAGGAATGCTTAATTTTTTTAAGAGTTCTTTTGACGCTTTCATAATACAGTTTGTTTAAATGTTCAATACAAATATAACACATTTATTTGAACTAAAAAAATATTTTTAAAAATATTTCAATTTTTTTTCAAATATATTCTATAAAATCAGCTTTATCAATATCAAGTGCATCAAAAAGTTCATCTACATTTGGAAAATGCACAGGAATATTATCTGCATCAAATAAATATGCATCAACAAGTTTTTTACTGTCTCTATCATCATTTCCAATATTTGACAAGTAGTCTAAAATTGCTTCTTCTTTTTCCTTAGTACTTGTCTCTTCTAACCAGTTATTAAATTTCTCGTTCATAATCATTTTAATTAAAATTTATAGTTGATATTACTTTTGGCAATTTCGAGTTTTTATTTCTTGCTCTATCCCAAGCAAGTAAATCATTAGTAGCAAGACATAACCTAAAAACTCCTTCTATTTTATTGCAGCGTTCCCACTGCTTAAATAAATATTTTGCTGAATATTGATCAAATATTCTTTCAAAATCTTTTACTAAAAGGTGTCTATTTACATCTACTAATGTGTTCATATTTTTTATTTTTTGTTCAATACAAATATAACACTTATTATTGAAATAAAAAAATATTTTGAATTTTTTTTCAAATTTTTTTCAAAAAATATTAAATAATAGTTAAGAGAATTTTTAATTCTTCATTAGTTTCAACATTAAATATCGATTTAAGAGCATAACGCATATTAACTGGAACATGATCGTATGTTACATTTTTATATTGATTATGATAACGTTTATAAAGCTCTTGTTTAAATTCTTTATTATTTAAAAATAATGGTAATAGTATACTAATATTATGTATTATATAATACATTGCATCACCATTACCAGCTTTTAAAGAAACTCTACCATCTTCTAATAAAAGCTTTACAACTTCATAATTAGCTTTTTCACATGCTACAACTAAAGCTTCACCATTATTAGCATTTGGATTAACTCGTTTATCTTTTAATAACAATTTAACAGTTTCAACTGCACATTTACTTTCTGCTGCCCATCTAATAGCAAAATTATCTTGATCAGCTGGATTTACTCTTGGATCATTTAATAATTCTTCTACTATTAATTTATGACCGCTGTATGCAGCAGTTTGTATTGCAAAATTATTATCATACGTAGGATCTATTTCAGGATCTTTTAACATCTCTTTAATTTTTTCAATAGAACCTTTTCTACATTCATCTACGAATGACATACATTTCATATTTTGCATGAGTGTTTTATTTTTAATGTTATGTAAATATAACAAAAAAATCTCAAAATAAAAAAATATATTTTGAGATTTTTTTCAAAATTAAATAATAGTTAATATATTTTTTAATTCTTCATTAGTTTCTACATCAAATATTGACATTAAAAAATTACGTATACTAAGTGGAATAGCATCGCACGCTACATTTTTATATAATTTATAATATACGTTATACATTTCATTTATAAATTTTTTATTATTTAAAATGATTGGTAAAAATGTTTCAATATTGAATAATATATAATGTATTGCATCTCCATTACGAGCATTTAAATTAACTCTACCATCTTCTAATAAAACCTTTACAACATTATAATTTTCTGCTCTACATGCATTAATTAAAGGTTCATTATCATTTTCTGTAGGATCTACACGTGAATCCTTTAAAATGAGTTCAATAGTTTTATCTGCATTTTTACTTTCAGCTGACCAACAAAGTGCAAAATTATTATCACCACTCGGGTCTACGCGTAAATCCTTTAGTAACTCTTGTACTACTGATACGTTACCATAAAAAACGGCCTTTTGAATTGGATAATTATCATCGTATGCAGGATCCACTTCGGGATCATTTAACATTTCTTTAACTGCATCAATATTACCTTCTCTACATTCATCAATAAATAATTTGCATTTATCTTCGTTTATCATTTTTTTTATTTAAAGTTCTATTGTTATTCTAAACGTGTTCTTTTCTTTATTTTGTTCCAATTCAACTTCACTTTTAGAATATAAAGTTGTATGTGAACCGGAACCTAAATACACTTGACCAGGTTCTGAATTTGAATATTTCTTAGTTGCAAATTCAATTTTAGTATCATCATGTAAATTACATACTAACTCTTTTAATTCTTTTGCTGTCATAACTTATTCTATTACGTAAGGAGTTTCTTTAATTACTTCAAATACAGTTTTTACTTTTTTACCGATTGCCCAAGCCAATTCATCACCAGCATCGATTATTCGTTGTTCATCAGAATAACCTGAACCTTTGTCTACAATTATAAAATGTAATGGGTAAAAAATCCACCTCGAACCCATTTCAGCAGAACGTTCTCTTGCTTCTTCAAGTGTTAAATTACTTCCATCTGTAACATAATCAGATGCGTCCGGTGTTAACAATAATAATTTATACATAGTTTATTAATTTAATTATTCAACAATCCCTAAAGTATTTGATAAGAACTCTGATGCAAATTTCCCAGCTCTATTTCTCGAATGTTCAACTCTACCATCATTAAGAGTTGCAACATCATCAATTTGAGATACAAGTTCATTTACTAATTCGCACATTTCCTTAAGATTTTCAAACCGTTTTTCATCTTCATAGTGTTCTCCAACTGGATTTATCTCTCCAATTATTTTATTCACTACGTCCTTCACTGTCATTTCTTTCATTTCTATATTTTTTAATATTTGATATATTTGTATATCCAATCAAAATTGTAAAAAATACTATTAACCACGTTACACTAATAGACCAATATGTAACTGATAATGTAATTACAATTAATGATGTTATAACACTTATTATAGAAGCATAATATTTTGACAATTCAAAATTATTAACTTTTAATTCAATCAACGTTTGAACAATACGTCCTCCATCAAGCGAATATAAAGGTAATATATTAAATAAAAGTAAAACAACATTCATAGCTTTAATCGAATCAAGTATTGTATCTGGACTACCATTTACAGTATTAACATTAAATCCAATAATAAGCATTATTATAACATTAACTAATGGACCACCTAATGTAATTAACAATTTTTTCCAAGGCTCATATTGTTCATAGTCATCATAAAATTCTACCATACCTCCAACAACCATTAATGTTAAATTTTTAGCTGGAATTTTTACAAGTTTAGATACAACTAAATGACCTACTTCATGTAAAAAAACGATTCCAAACAATGCAGTTGTAATTGATATACCTTCAATCCAAGTGCTGTTCCAAGCAATAGCAATTGAAAAATACACAAATCCAAAAATTACTGATCGAGTAAAAATTAACGGTGTTCCAAATAGTTTCATAATATTTTATTTTTTTAGTTTAAATTTACACATTTATCATTTGACCATTGTGCATTGTCAAATTCATTTTTCAATACACTTACAATACTTTCATATTTCTTTGGTACATTGTCAAGTGTATATCTTCTTGAACGACTTCTATTTTTTGCGCCAACAATGTAATTTACTCCAGTATACATTTCAACTGAATAAATTCCATTAGCAACGCCATAAATAATTTCACGAACAATACCTTTGTCATTTATTTTCATTGATATTGCTTTGTAGTCCCAATTTACTTGTGGGTACCTTCTTTGATGTTTTGTAATTACTGTTGCCATAATTAATTTGTTATTTCGTTCCAATTAGTATTTTTATGAAATTTTTTAAGTGTCTCTATTATATCTTTATATTTTTTAGGAATTTGATCCATAAAATATTGTCTTAAATTCAGTTTACCAAGATATTCGTTATGCGAATATAAAATTACACATGTCATCATTCCTTCCATACCATTTTCACGAGTATAATATGTCACATCACGAATTTTTCCATTATCATCAAATCGAGCTACAACTTCACGATAATCATATCCAACTATTGAATTAGTAATTCGTTTTTTAAGTATCTCTACATTCATTTGTGTTTAATTTGATATTACAAATATAATAAAATTATTTTAATTTTGAAAATATTCTTAAATAATTTTCATAAATTTTTTAAAATTTTTTAAATCAATTTTATAAATTCTTATAATATCATCTTTTAATTCAGGTAAAAATTTTAACATTTTTGAATCAATTGAACGTAATACACGAATATCTTTTAATAAAAGATCAATAATGTCGGGATTATAATTTAAGTATGCATAACGTAATGCATAATTATCTAAAATTGTTGGATCAATTTTAGGATGATGTATTAAAAATTCAGCAGTATTATATTTACCGTGTTCACATGCATATCTAAACATTTCACATGATGCGTATGTTACGTCAACATTTTTATGGTTTATAAGATACTCCATTACATCTAAACTTTGTTCATAACACGCATTTGAAAACAATGAATAATAATTTATATCTTTACTTGTAATATAATTTTCAAGTATATACTTAACAATTGGTTCTTTATTATATGTGCACGCTAATAAAGTAAGTTGAAATATATTATGTAATTCATATTTGAATTTTTTTAAAGAATCCTTAATAGTTTGTAGGTCTCCTTTAATACAATATTCATTTAAATCATAAATTGTCATAATGTAAATATTTTATACAAATATAATAAAAACATATGATATTTGAAAATATTTTCAAAACTATTTAAAAAATAAAAGGTCTGCCAAATGACAGACCAGGAAGATATATTGAACCGCGCAGGTGAAGAAGCTTATGACTTTATATAATCAAGTTCATGTAAATGATAACGTTCAATAATAGTATTCAAAAGTATAGCATAATGCCAAGCCGTTGCATATCTATGTTTAACTAAACCATGAGTCCAGTCTTTATAATTATTACCAGTTATATTGTATCTATTAATAACTAAACTATGAACTCTAAATGCATCTTCAGGTTTTTCAAATTTAGCAAAATTTTGAATCAATCGAATTCTAACTTTACCTTTTACATTATAAAGTTTAATATATTTTCTCTTAACACGTTTTAATTCTGATGGAGTAAATTCTTCTTCAGTATAAACAGCATAAGAATCTTTTATCAATTCATTATTGTAGTATTTAATTCCAAAGTAATTATTAGCTTCAGTTGCTAATACAGACATTCTATATCTTCTACTTTCTTTACTTTCAACATATAATTGTGCAAGTGTTACAGATGCAGGAATATTATACAATTCTTGCTCTCTCAATGCAAGTTTTATATTTTCTTCACTAAATAATGAATCCATAAATGCTTGTTTACTTGAATCATTATAATTAATGTATTTAGTGCGATAATTATTAATTACTTTTGTTAATAAAATATCACGATTTTCTTGAGTATTTAATGAATCATTATACTCCATAAAAAAGTAAACATCATTTATATTAGTTATAAATGATGTAACTCTTTCTATATAAGGCTTTCGTAATTCACTCGATACATAATTACTTGATGTCTTTAATGGTATTGTACTGCCTAAAAACACTAATAATATTACTATTAAATTAATTTTTTGTTTCATAAGTATATAATCTGATTTTTTAACTTTATTACGGCCGTAATAAATTGAATATGTTAAAATTATTTATCATAAATCTATATATTGTATTAAATTAGCGTTTTTTTGACAACTTCTAATTTATATACAAAAAATTAAAAAAGTTTAATTTTAACGATCACAATTTAAATCCCATGGACCCCAATTATTGGTTTCCAATAATTTATTTCTATATTCTTCAATATTATATTTGTTACAATTATCTTCATTTATGCTACCAAAATGATAATATAATTCCTTAGGTAATTCAATAATATTTTTATTTGAAAAGTCTTTACATATAGTATACTTAAATTCTTTATCTGTGCCAATATTGCCAATTATTGTTTCTTCTATCCAACAGTGTGACATAGGAAGTCCATCAACAAAATTCTTAACAATTCCATGAACTATTACTTGATTTTCATTTAGTGAATTTAAAAACTCACGTCCATTAGAATCAAAACAATCTCCTCCTGTTTGTGGTTTCATGACACAATCCATTTATTAGATGAATTAGAAATTAAAACTGCACCAAATCCAGTTTTATTATAAATCTCAGAAACATCATCGTTTTGTTCTTTAAAAACATCAATCCAATTTATATAATTTTTAGGTGGATTTATAACTTTAATGCTATTAACATTTTTTACAAATTTTCTATTAACAGCAATTTCTTTAGCTTCATCTAAAGTTTTAGCTATTACCCATTTAAAATTATCAGCTTTATTTTTAAATCTAAATAAATTATTCATTTTACAAATATAATAAAAATTATTTTAATTTGGAAATTTTTTCCAATACATATTCAATTTTACCATTTAAAGCATCCGTAATTTTAATTGTATTTTCAACTGAATATTTAATATTTTTTTCTTCAAACTTGCAAATTTTACTATCTTCATATTCATCTTCAAATATTAAACCTTTAACAAATGCATCCTTAATATTTTTATCAACAACATATCCATCAACATATAATGAATCAAATGGATTAAATACTGAAAATTTAATATACATATAATATTCATTAATTATATGAATTTTAACATTTAGACGATGTTCCAAAAATATATTTACGCGTGTTAAATCATATTCAACTTTATATTTTTTTTCAATATCACTTAATAACTTACGAACATATAAATGTAAAAACATTGCAGTATTATATTTTTTACTAATCTTAATAAATCTTTCTAATGATTCGAGATTAAAATTATTAGAAAGTTCATCAAGTTCTTTTTTATATTGATTTAATTCAAACATTTTATTTAGTTTTATTGTCAATAACTACATTTTCTTTTTTCAAATTAAATTTCTTTAAAACCTGCACATATGATTTTACAATTTCTAAATCTTTAAGTTCTTCATACTCGTTTTTATATAAAGGATTATTGTATTTGTCATATTTAATTGCTAAAATATTTAAATGTCTATTTATTTTATTATTTGTACATTTATATAATAAATTACCTTTCAAATCATACAATTCCATAATTTTATAATAATATGAACCATAATATGCACTTATAACTGAATGGTTAGAATAAGTTGTAATAACTAACCTATGTGTTATATCATTTAATTTTTTAGCACTTGTTAAATCTTTATCAATTTTTTTAAGTAATAATTCTACATTATTTGATGTAGTAATTGATGATTCACTCACAACATATTTTTTTAAATCTTCATACGTAATAAAATTAGTTGTATATAATTCATAAATATTTCTATCAATTGATATTGTTTTTAAACATTCTATTTGACTATCAATACGCATTACACTAAAAGTGTAAAATCTAACTAAATCATCGTTAATTGGTATAACAATATCAAACTTATTATTAGTATATTCATTGTCACTATTAAAATGTATTATGTTTGCTTCAGGATATTTTTTCTTTATTTCATCATAAATATATGACTTATATAAATCTCTAAATTTAAACTCTATATTATGATTTAAATTATATAAAAAATTATAATCAACATTATCAGTTGTTATTTCTTTTATAAAATCATTATATTTTTCTTGCAAATCACTCATAATACAATTGTTTAAATGTTCAATACAAATATAATAAAAAATCCTGAAAATTAAAAATATTTTCAGGATTTTTTCAAATTAATTTCAAATAATTTTCAAGTTCAACTTCACTTTTTAAATTCAACTGTCTTAATAATATTTCAACTAAATTAAATTTTTTAGCATATTGTAGTGTTATTTTTTTTAAAACTCTTTCATCTTTTAAAAGTAATTCAACAACTTTTAAATGCCCATTATATAATGCAATTCTAATAGTATAATTATCATCTACTAATGGATCAACTCGTGAATCTTTTAAAAATAATTCAACAGCTTTTAAATACCCATTTCTTGATGCTTCTTTAATAACAAAATTATTATATGATGATGGATCTATGTTTTTATTTTTTAAAAAAAATTCAATTTCTTTTACTTTATTATTTTCAGTTAAATATATTAACAATTCATTATTTGACATAATGTTGATATATTTAACTGTATAAATATAACAAAGATATTTAAAGTTTGAATTCATTTTAAAACATAGTTACACTTCACCAAGCTCTTTAAATAAAATTGAAATTCCCCACTCATTTTCAAAATCATTAGATATTGCTTCCCACATCGGATCATCTTCAGCTTCTTCAATACTATCATATCCAATAAAATACAATTTAACTTCATCAAACAAATGATCTTCATCATTAGCGCGAAAAAACAATACTGACGTATCTTCTTCATCTTCCTTGTCAACAATAACAACACTAAATAATTTGTTGCCTTCGCCTTCAATAAGATTATCTTTAAATTTAACGTTCATAATTTTTTGTTTTAGTGATATTATTTAATAATGCAAATATAATAAAAATATTTTAATTTTGAAAATATTTTCAAATATTTTTCAATTATAAATCAATTTTTAATTCTTCTAATATATCTTTAGATGATAAAATATTATTAACTTCATTCATATTTTTAAATTAAAATTTTTAATATGTCGTTTAGTTTTTTCAATATCTTCTTTAATCATTTTAATCAATGGTTTATACGATATAAATTTTCCTTCATCAGGAACTAAATATGTAGTATTAATAAATTTACTAATATCGTTACTATCAATTAAATTATTTTCAAATAACTTATCAATATTTTTATTTTTAGTTGCAGCAACAACATTAAATACTGTATTTTCATGAACAGCAATACCATACAACCTATAATTATCATTAAACATTAAAATTTTGATAACAAAATTTACTTTATCAGATTTAACTAATTCTACACATTCAAATTCTTTTTTTAAATTATCAATAATAAAATTTACAATTAATGCTGTAAAATTATTATTCATATATTTAGATAAAGAACTAATATCATTAAAGTCAGATATATTATCTAACATTAAATCAATTTTATTTTTCATTTCAACTAATAACTTTTTACTTTCTTCCATTATATTATTTTTTATACAAAACATTAAACGAATCTTCCATTAGTTGAATAATATGTGTACCTTTAAAATTAAGTCTATTATCATTAACTAAATCTTTAACGATATCAAAATGCCCACGAATAACTGCATGATAAAATGGATGTTCATTAAACTTATTTGTAATGTTTAAATCTAAATCATCTCTTTCAATTAACATTCTAAATATATTATAATTACCTGTCATACAAACACGTATCAACGCAGTATCTGTAGTATAATCTTTAAGATTTACATCTACTTCTGAACGATTTAATATTTCTTTTACTACTTCTTCTTGATTATAAATTACAGCTGCATGTAAAGCAGGATATAAATCAAGTTCATTATATTGATTTATATTTTTTGTACTTTTAATTTGTTCTATTGCTTTATCAATAAAACCTTTACGAACATTATATATGAATTCTTTATTCATTACTATTATTTTTACTATACAAATATAATAAAATTATTTTAATTTTGAAAATATTTTCAAATAATTTTCAAATAATTTTCAAGTTCTTCTTCAGATTTTAAATTTAATTTTTTAATAATAAAATTTAAAACATTTTTATCTTTAATATTTTCAATAGATATATTCTTAATTACTCTAAAATCATTGACTAATAATTCAATAATGTTATAATAATGTCTAGTAATAGCATAATATAAGGATATATTACTATGAACTGTAGGATCAACTCTTGAATCATTTAATAATAAATCAACTATGTCATCATATCCAAGTTTAGCCGCATATTGAAAAGCCAAATTATTATGATCACTAGGATCAACTCTTGAATCTTCCAACAATAACATAACTACATCATAGTGTCCACCTTTTACAGCATGAATAATTGAAAAATTATTATCAACTGCAGGATTTACATTTGGATCTTTTAATAATAATTTAACAATATGAAAATAACCAAGTGCTGACGCAATCTTAATAGCTTCATTATTTATTACAGATGAATCAACTCTTTTATCCTTTAATAATAACTTAACTATATCATAATGTCCATTTTTAACTGCTAAACGAAGAGGCCAATTAGAAGTCACAGTCGGATCAACTCTTTTATCATTTAATAACATCTTAACAATATCATAATGTCCATATTCTGAAGCAATACATATTGCATAATTATCATTATCAGCAGGATTTACATCTGGATAATTTAACAAAAATTTTACAACATTAGTTCTACCATGTCGCGCTGCATATATAATTGCATAGTTGTTTTGTGACGTTACATCAACACACGAATATTGTAATAAATATTTAACAACACGTAAATATCCATTTATTGCAGCATATTTAACAGCATTATTATTCTTTACACATGGACTTATTCCTTCATTTTCGATAAGATCTTTAATCTTTCTCAAATTACCAATTCTACACGCTCCCATTAACATTTCAGGATAATCAACCATATCTTATTTTTTTAATAAGACAAATATAATAAAATTATTTTAATTTTAAAAATATTTTCAAATAATTTTCAAATAATTTTCAAGTTCTTCTTTTGAATTTAATTTTAATAATATTAACATTTTATCAACGTAATTATAACATTTTAAGAACTTAATATTTAAAGTTCTTAAAACTCTTTTATCACTTAATAATAATTCAACTATATCATAATTCTCACTATCAAACGCATAACTAAGCGCTAAGTTATTTCCATCTTCTGGTTTTACTCTTTTGTCCTTTAACAATATTTTTACAATTTCAGTTAACCCACGATATGCTGCCTTACGAATAACATAATTAGAACAACAAGATGGATCAACTCTTTTATCCTTTAATAATAATTTAACAATTTCAGAACTAGAAGAAGCAATTGCAATTTCAATAGCAAAATTATTATTGTAATTAGGAATAATACACTTATTATTTAACATTTTTTTAACTGCTAAATAATTATCATCACTAATTGCCTTAAAAAATTCCTCATGTAAATCATATATGTTCATTATACAAATTTTAAATATTGTTCAAGTTCTTCTTCATCTTTTAAATCATATAATTCTATTAAAATATTAACAAGCTTAGTTCCTTTAATAGCATTAAAATCTATCAATGTTAAAACTCTTAAATCACTTAAAAGCAATTTAACAATTTCAATATGATTACGATCAATTGCAAAACGAAGTGCATAATTATTTAAATCTGTTGGATCAACTCTTGGATCTTTCAATAACAATTCAACAATTCTATAATGTCCATTATGAGCTGCCCAACGAATTGCGTAATTATCATTTATAGTTGGATTAACTCTTGAATCTTGTAATAACAATTCAACAATTTCATAATATCCATTCTGAGCAGCAATTCGTATTACATAATTAGTATGTAATGTCGGATTACTATTAGTTTTAGTCAACAACAATTTAACTAAATTATATCTACCATGATATGATGCTGCTCCAATCACATGATTACTTATACTAATTGTACTACCATTATAATATTTTAAAAGTAATTCAACAACTTTATAATATTCTTTATGAGCAGCAACGCGAATTACCCAAGCAATACCTGATTTTAAAACAACTTTTTCATCTTTTAAAAGTAATTCAAGTATCTTATAATATCCACTCTCAGCAGCAAAATAAACAACACTATCAATATTATGACAATCATCTAACATAGTTTTAAATTGTTGTAAATCTGTTTCATTACATGGCGCGTTATCTAAATTATCAATAAATTCTAAACAATTCATATTACATAGTGTTTAAATACATTTTAAGTATTGTTCAAGTTCTTTTTCATCTTCCAATTCAAAGTGATGTAATAATATTTCAACTAAATTATTGTCAATAAGAAATTCCATAGACAACGATCTTAACACTCTTAAATCATTTAAAAACAATTCAACAATTTCATAATATCCACGAGAAGAAGTTACTCGTAATGGATAATTATTATCAATAGTTGGATCTGATCCAAAATCATTCAACAACATTTTAACAATTTCATAAAATCCGGCGATTGATGCAGCACAAATTAAATAATTATCATTAACAGATCTATTAACAGATGGAACAGTTAAAAGTAACTTAACAATCTTATCATAGTGATTTGACATTGCTAAACGAATTGCATAATCATTTCCCTTTGAAAAATCAATTTTATTTTCTTTAATTAATTTTTCAACAGTTACAATATCATTATTTTGACACGCTATAATTAAATCTTGTTCATTCATACTAAACAAATATAATAATAAAAAATATGAAAAATTTAAATTATTTTCAAACAAGTTTTAAGTTCTTCCTCTGAATCTAATTTTAACTTTTCAATTAAATAAGCAATTGCTCTATACGCTGGATATAATGTTAATATATCATATGTAAGACTTTTTATAACCTTTTTATTACTTAAATATACTTTAAGTAATGGCATATAACATTGCTCAAGTGCTGATTTAATAGCATAATTATTTTCTGCTGTTGGGTCGACACGCTCATCATCTAATAACATTTTTACAATTTCTATATTACATTCATCAGTCGCAGTTTTTATTGCTTCGTTATCATTAGCAGATGGGTCTACCTTTGGATGTTTTATTAACAATTTAAACAATTCAATACTATTAGCTTCTGAAACATAACGTATAGAATAATTATTATCTACTCCAGGATTTACTCGTGAATCATCTAACAAACGCTTATATATCCTTAAAAATTGTAAATTTATATTATCAACTTCTGATGCCACTTGTATAACAAAATTATCTTTATCAGCTGGATTTACTCTACCATCATCTAACAACAAATTAACTATATCAAAATGTTCATTTATTATTGCTGCTGATAATGCAGCACTATTACTATATGCTGGATTTATAGTTGAATCTTCTAACAAATCTTCTACCAAAAACATTTCACCATTCGCACACGCGTCAATAAACATTTTATGCAATTCTTCAAGTGCCATTGTAATACCATTTAATATTACAAATATAATAAAAAATCCTAAAAATTAAAAATATTTTCAGGATTTTTTCAAATTATTTTCAAAAAATTTTATTCTATTTTTTTAATGACATCAATACCTGGTATCATTGAAAGTGTAGAACCATTATCCCACTGTATTAATATATTTCCAATATCATCGATACCTCTAACTGTACCTTGGTCTCCAGGTAATAAATCAGTATATTCATCTTCAGTATACACTAATTCTATTCTATCTCCTGGTAAAAATTCTTCCATTGAATCAAATGATTCATAATCTACTAAATTATCCATATTATTAAAGTGTTTTTTGATAATATTCTAAATATTTTTTCATTTCTTCATTTTTAATAGAACTATTCTTAAGTACCATTAATGTACGTTTATCTACTAAAGTCTTAAGGAATTCAAACATTTCCTTATTACCATTTTCATATGCCTTTATTAACAACGTGCCAAATCCAGGTAATAATGTTCCCGTATTAAGACTATCAGTTATAATTTTAAGAAAATCCATTAAATTATTATCAACAATATTTATTAATAATTGTTTAAATTTAACTGGATTTGAAATGTAATTATTTTTATATGTATTAAATGATTTTTTAAACGTTTCAACATCTTTAGTTGCAATTGCGTATTCAAGTATAACTTCAGGATTATCAATTTTAATTCCATTTTCAACTAAAAAATCATACCATATTTTAATTTCCTGTGGAGTTAAATTATGCATATATTTATACCATGGAAATGATTCAACTCTTGATAAACACGAATTATCATTAGCAAGATGGCAATAACTAGGTTTACCTGTTTCACGATCAATTGTCACTCCAACGCGATATTCTAAATCAGTTTTATCTTTTGTAAAATCCCAAACAAAATACTGTTTATTAAAATCATTCAAAACATAAGATTTAAAATATGATTCTCCACTTGAATCAGGTGGATAACTTATACACCAGTTTCTAGATCTTCCAACTGCAGTAGATGCTTCATATGAATATATCCAAACTAACAAATAGTTATCATCGTGATGTTCTATTTGTAAACCATTATCAATATATGGTTCTAATTCCTTAATAATTTCACTATTTGATGTGGAAAGTTTTCCAATTTCTTCAGTTAAAAGTTCAAAAAATTCATCAATAGTATTAACTTTAGCAACCTTTTTCAATATAACATCCTTATAATATCCATAATATTCAATTGAATCTGATATTATATCAGCAAATTTTTCTAAATTTTCAATATTCTTCATGTGTATTCTTAACCTACGTGGCAATAAATCAGCCCATTTATTTGCAACTGTAACTAATTCAACTCGTTTTAATATATCTTCAAAATGTTCCAAAGATTTAGCTTCAATTAATTCCTTATCTTTACCTTGTCTTTCAATTGCTAATATTAAATTATTAGTTATATCTGCAATACGTTTTAATTCATTAATACTAGGATGTTCCTTATTTACAATTTCTCTTATAGTACCTTGAAATTTACGTGGAAACGATAATATTGCTTTCTCTTCAGGAGTTAATTCGTGTTGCGGTTGTATTTCGTTCTTTAACTTTTTCATTTCATCAAAAATACTAAATAATTCACTAATACTATTTACATTTAATATTTTTTCCTTTAACCCAAATTTATCAATAACAGGTTTATATGATAATAACCTACCCTTTATTTGATTTAACATTGATACATCTACCTGATGTGCTAATTTATTATACAATTCCTGATATTCCTGATTAAAACGTTGAATCATTTCCTTTCTACTAGCTTCCAATAATAAATATTCTTCAAATGGAGTTATAAATTTCATACTATAATTTTATTTTTTTCTTATAGTATATATTAATTACTTAAAACAAAAATACGTGTATATTTTTATACACGTATTTTAAAATCTAAAAATATAACAAATTATTAACTTATATTACGGCTATAACTTTTTTTAATTCATCAATTGAACTAACATTAAATTTAGCAATCAAAAATAATATAAAACATCTAGGCAATTCATGAAATTTTATATTATTTAAAATTGCATTTATAACTTTTTGGTTACTCGCCAAATATAATAATAATTCATAATTACTATTGTTATATTTGAATAAATCTAATACTACTTTCACAATCTTATTATACACATCATCATCACTAACGCTTAAAATATATTTTACAACTTTAATATAATTATTTTCAATTGCATTCCTAATAGCATAATGATTCAAACTACTTATATCAGTTCCATCAAGCGTCATTAAATATTTTACAGCATCTAAACTTCCATTTGCAGCTGCCCAACGAATAGCTGCATTATCTCTAGTATTTACATCAGCCCCAATTGAAATTAAATATTTTATAACACGAACATTATTACGAATTGCTGCTTCATATAAAAGTTTATTTAAAATTTCTTTTTTATATTCTTCACTAGCAATAACATTAATAGTTTTTTCAATATATTGTTTTAATGATTCTAAATCATTATTTTTTATATGTTCGTATACAATATCAAAATTCATTATTCAACATTTATTTCAAGTATAGGATGAGTATCCCAAAATATTTCTTCTGTTATAATTTCAGTTTCATGATCATTTGTTAAATTTTTAACATTTTCATATTGTTCATTTGCAATTTTAATTTCAACGTCTAAATTCATATTTTTTTTAATTTTTTAAGTTCAGTGCTAATATAAACAAAAAAGCCAAATATAAAAAATATTTGGCTAAATTTGTTTTCATCTTGATAATCTTAATAGTTCGTCTTTGTAACGTTTTTCCTTGTTCGTTTTTGTCTTTTACAAATTCGATCCATTGCACGTTTTGATCGTCTTTGCATTTTTTTTCGATGTTTCGTTGACCTATAAAATTTTATCCGTTCCCGTGGCGGTATATCATTAACTGATATTAAATTACCAGAAATAAATGCCGTTGTTGTTGCAGCATTCGCTAAATTAATCGCGAATACTAACATTAAAATTACTAAAACTTTTTTCATATAATTACTTTTTATTTGCTAAATACTCATGTACCAAGTATTGGTTAAACTTTTTCAAATATCCACGTTTGTTTGTTGCGTAAGTGCTTTTCTGATTCGCATAAATGTCTCGCAATTTTACAAGATCATTCAATGACAATGACATACTACCATTAAACAATCCATGTTCCTTCAACATATGCTTAATTCCATTTGCATACAAATTTGCAGATTTGAGACCAGATTGATCTAAAAATCGTACAAAACGATTAAAACTATAAGGAATCTTTACATAAAATGGAACTCCACTTGGCGCAGTAATTTCCAAATTCCTCGGATTCTTTACAACAGTTTTAACCTTTTTAACCGGCGGTTTAACAGAATCATCTTCACGTTTTTCAATTGTTGACTGTATAATATCCTTACGATACTGTGCAGCAAGTCTTTCTGATTCAACCTTAATCGCGGCTTTAACCATTTCAAGTATGGTTTGCTTTTGATCTTCCTGCATAGCCAACAACTTTTCAAATTGTTTTTTCTGCTCTTCAGTTGCTTCAAGAATTTTCATTTGTACATCCAAGTACTCCTGCGAATTTAATTTACTCATAAGTTTTAAAATTTAAAGTGTGAAAAATTAATCGTCGAACTTAAAAAAGTCCTCCTTGTCATAGTATATTCTTGATAATTCATTTATGTCTTTCTGTACTCGATCCTTCAAATATGCAAGCATCTTGTCGAATTCCTTATCTGTGATTTTATCACGATTGTTCTTCAACGACGTATGAAACGTCTGAAAGGATTTAATAACACCATTTACTCTGTTCTGCATTACTTGTCTTGCAGTTAACTTTTGATTTGCCATTTTTTTTAAATTTAATTGTTTAACATTTCATTTTAATTTTTATGTGTTATACGTATGGTTTATTTTTACAATGCAAATATAATAACTTTTTTTTAAACCTGAAAATTTTTTGAATTTTTTTTTCATTTTTTTTTAATTTTTGTTCAACCATATATCTATATTATATTATATACCTCATTTATTTTTATTTTCAAATACTTTTCAAATATAATATATTATACTACTACATGAAAAAACATTTAAAATATTTTCAAAATTAAAAAATTATTATTATATTTGCAATTGTAATTATAAACCAAAAAAATCATGACAAAACCAAAAATTGAAAATCTTACTCACGAATTAATTGCAAACGTTATTACTCTTGCACTAGATGAAGGTTCAAAACACTGGTACCTTATCGATAATGTCGATATTGAAACACCAGAACATTATAAACCTAATAAAAAAATAAAATATCCATTCATCGATAAAATACTACAAGGAGCAAACCTTGAAATATACGATGTAGAAAACCAGGATATAAAACTCGGAGATCTAAACGAAATATCAATTGAACGCGGAATCAGAGCAATGAAGGATGAATACGAATTTGCATACTACAATATACTTGCAGATGTATACGACGAAGAAGATGCAGATATATTTCTACAATTCTGCGTACTAGGTCAATACATATACTAACCATACTATACTACAAAACCCTACTAACTAGTTAGTAGGGTTTTAATAAAACTATGAAAATATCCTATGATTTCATAACAGCTCCTTCTAATTGGTCCATCAACAATACAACATCACAATATGTCTTTACCTGCGTATTTATATCTTCAACTTCCGTTTTACTACTTTTAAACATACTTTTAAATCGTTTCATCATGGACGGACGTTCTTCTTCCTGTTCCTTTAACTGTACTCTACCTGTAAAATCTCCAGTCTTTGTGTCAATAACTATATCAACATACTTGTCACTAAATTGATAATCCTCATAATTATACAACCTTAGTCCCTTATATGCTCCTTCAATCTTATACTCTCGTACTTTATCCGTTGTAAGATATTCCAACTTACCTTCTTCATTCAATATGTAAACTGCCTGTAATAAATGCTCCATGAATGTTTGCGGATTAATACTCTCAGTATTACGTATATCTAATTCTGAACATTCATCTTCTACTTGATCCCTGTTATCATCCCTAACTTCAGATTCCACTGGCATTTCTTCCATCGGTCTATATTCTGCGAATTCCTTTATATGTTCCATCTATTTTTCTTAGTTTTTTTTATATATTTTAATCTTAAAATGATTTACGTGCTGTCTGTGAATATTAATACCTTCGGGTATATTATATCAAATTAACATCATCAATATGACGTTAATATCTTCCTCGTTATCAATATTATACAGTTCCATGAATTCACGTGTTAAATCATAATTATAAATATCTTCCATGGTTAATTTTTTAATTACCCTGGGATCAGACAATAACAATTTTTTTATCTGTCTTTGATCATGGACATTAGAAATTTGTAATGGTTTATTATCATCTACTGATGGATCTACTTCCGGTAATGTTATCAAGTACTTTACAATTTCATATTGTCCATTAATAATAGCATTTATTAACAAATACTGATTGTTATATGAAAAATCAAAATCATAAAAATCCCTAATATGTTTTAAAACATCTAATCTTCCAGCTTTAACTGCAAGATCTGCTAACATTTCAACATCACTATCATCCGTGACATGATAAAACTTTAAAATATCCTTTATCTTTTCAATACTACTATTTTTAAAAAAATTATAAATGTAATCCATATGTTGTTTTTATTTTTCTGTCTGTGAATATTAATACCTTCGGGTATATTATATCACATCATAATGTTTAAAATTATCTTTACATCTTCATCACTGTCAATATCATATATCTCCTTGAAATATCCCAAAATTCCGTTTCGTTCCATCTGATCAAAAGTTAAATTTTTAATAACTCTTGAATCGGATAATAACAATTTTACAAGATTAGCATCACCATATTTTGTAGCCATAAATAATGCATAATTATTATCATCCGCTGGATCAACACTTGGCTGTTTCATTAAGTATTTAACAATTTCATACTTATTTGAAAATGAAGCAATTCCAATTAAATAATTAGTATCAAACCCCAAATCTAATTTAAATCTTTCCTGTAAAAATTTAAACATTTCAAAATACCCCCTTTCAACAGATATCAATAATAACTTCCTAGCAAAATTTGTAGAAATATCATCATAAAGATCTAATTTCTCCTTAACCTTTTCTATATTATTCAATTTTACATAATGCTCTATATCAATTAAAATATTCATATATTTATATACTTTTTTCTGTCTGTGAATATTAATACCTTCGGGTATATTATATTATATCACATCATAATATTTAAAATTATCCTTATATCTTCATCGCTATCAATGTCATATATCTCCTTAAAATATTCCAAAAGTCCAATTTGATTCATCTGATCATATGTTAAATTTTTAATAACTCTTGAATCAGACAGTAACAATTTTACAATATCAGTTCTATCCCACATTCTTGCTACCTGTATTGCATAATTATTATCGTCAGCTGGATTAATATCCGGATGATTCATCAAATACTTGACAATTTCATAACTACTATTCATTGCTGCAAGTCCAATCAAATAATTTTTCTTAAAACTCAAATTTATACCAAATTTATTAATTAAATATTTTAAAATATCTAAACGGTCATATTTTACTGCATTAATCATTAATAACTGCTTTTCATCTTCACTTATGTCATTATGCAAATTTAAATACTCCTTAACTTTTTCCAAATCATTTTTTAATATGTAATCATTTATCTCTTCCATATAATATTTACTTTTTTCGTATCTGTGAATATTAATACCTTCGGGTATATTATATCAGTAATTAACTTCTCCCGTGTCATCGTAATCTGCATAATCATCATAATAATCCTCATCCTCATCTTTACCCATGTCTCCATACATTCTTTCTTCATATGAATAAATCCAACTAAATAAATCATCTACCATAACCATAATTAAGTTTTGATGCAACTTATCTTTATCCACATCAACTTCATCCTTCTCAACAAATTTTTCTTTATTAAACCTATCGAACATAATTACAGTTCTGATAAATTTAGTACTACCATCAATATATACCAATTCATAATCAAGATCATTTTCACACATAACTGCATTTCCAACATACTTCAATTTAAAAATTAATTCAGATTTCCGTTCAACCAAAAATTTAATGTCCTTCACATCAAAACACATTACAGGTGCTTTACCATAATATTCACCCATATAATAATCATAAATCATCTTATAAATATCCGATTCTTCTAAATTTTCAATACCATATTCGGAATACAAATATTCATCATCAGAGATACGAGGGACGTCATCTAGGAAACTTTCTAGTGTTTTAATATATTTCATATATCTAACATGTCTAATTTTACGTACACGCACCTCTGTGAATATTAATACCTTCGGGTATATTATATCAGGTAACGCATATCATGTTATATATTTTATGTGAAAAATAACTAAATTTTTATCCGAACAAAACTTCTTTTTTTTTTCAAAAATACTTAAATTTTTTCAAAATTTTTTCAAAATTTCTTTTAAATTTTTAAAAAAACTTTAAATTAAATTTCAGAAAAACTAGGCACGAAAATTAATAATAATATATATCATAATCTTGTATATTTTTCGGGACAAAAAAATGTTATATGGCATCTTTTAACATTTTTTAACTTTTATTTGTAAACTTATACACTTAAAATTATTATATAATATTCTACACTTTTGGCTATCACCTAAATTATTTCAAAAAAAATTCAGAAATAAAAAAATAATTCTGAATTAATCCTGAAATAATTTAACATTTTTTTAATTATTTTCAGTGTTTTCATCCGGTAAAAAATAACTTTTCAGTGTTTTCATCCGGTAAAAAATAACTTTTCAGTGTTTTCATCCGGTAAAAAGTAACTTTTCAGTGTTTTCATCCGGTAAAAAGTAACTTTTCAGTGTTTTCATCCGGTAAAAAGTAACTTTTCAGTGTTTTCATCCGGTAAAAAGTAATATTTTGTATTAATAGTTATCTAATTTATTTTAACTATTTGCTAAATTATAAACATAATAAAATACCCATATAATATCGCAACATACATCAACAACATTACTACCCATTTCAGTATTAGTTTCACCTGTTTCAACATCAATTAAGTCATATGTCCATAATAATAAATATGAATCCTTAAGACCGGTCTCTCGTAATATAAAATCAAGTTGAAATTTCGTGTTTCCATCCGGGGCAAAGTCACTATATTCAATAACTAAATTATTAATTTCATTAAAATACACCTTTAAATTACGTCGTTTTATAGCAGAAACATCATAATCTATATCTACAGAAGTAAAACTTTTATTCTTAACTTTATCAAACTGTACTATACAACTAATTATCTTATCTGCTAAATTTTTATCCTTTAACATTTTACTTATTGATATATCACCTTCAAATCCTGTGTACTCTTCTACAGGCTTATATTCAGTATTTAATATGGAACTAATATCTTTTAAATGTTTCATTTAATTTTTTTAACTTTTTTTATATATTTTTATTTTTTTATTTAAAGAATTTTTGTTATATTTACAATAGAAAAATTTAAAACAGATTGCCTATGAAGTAGTTATGATTTTTAATTTTAAGAATTTTTTCAGAAATTTTTCAATTTTTTTTCGATTGAAAAATCAAGGAGGTGTGTGAGAACGCACATTTAATAATTCTAGTCTAATAAAAAAATTTAGTTTTTTTCCACAAAACAGGTGAATTTAAGATTTTTTCAAAATATTTTGAATAATTTTGAAATTTTTTTCAGTATTATCTTAATAGTTTTTTAAAGTTTCTTTGTTATTTTTATATCCCAGACTGATCCCAGATTAAAATTTTGCAGTTAAAAAGTACCTAAAAATGTAAGTTTTTAAAATCCTCCCTTGAATTTATAAGTTTTTTATACTTTCCTGAAATATCCTGAAACTTTTAAAAAATATTTATAATTATGTAACTTAGTTTGATAATTTAATTAGGTAATTTAATTAGATAACTTGTTTATTCTTTAAATATATAACATAAGAAATGTTGTTATAAAAAATAAGATAAAAATAAGATAAAGGTAATGAGTAGGTATATATTAAAGTTTAATGAGAATGAAAATTATAATGAGGAATTATTGCGTAGAATTAATTTATGCGCTGAAAATAAAATTGATAATGTATATGAATGTTTGGAAGATTTTGAGAATAATTATTCTGAATTTATAGATTATATGACGTTTGAT
>Ga0256913_10000068_pt1 | contig 42796 bp, 33 predicted proteins | sample Axial_MatmetaG_FD_185970 | JGI IMG/M metagenome (GOLD analysis project Ga0256913, IMG submission 185970) | Deep-sea worm associated microbial mat communities from Axial Seamount, Juan de Fuca Ridge, Pacific Ocean - Axial_Mat | ecosystem: Environmental > Aquatic > Marine > Oceanic > Microbial... | reverse complement strand
TCAGCAACAAATCAAACATAGCAGGTAACTAAATGGGATGCCGGAAATTACAGTATTATTTCAGTGACGGAGTAAGCTCCGATTATCATAGAGGCTCCGCCGCTCATTTTGAATACTCACCGTTCGGGAAGATAACAATTATTGGGAAGGGAATTTGATGACCAACAAAATAATTTGTTATTTTTTCTTGTTTGTAATATTAACTTGTAAAGCATATGCTACTTCATATTTAACTCTTTCAATAGTAAAAACTAATCCGACCAAAAAGATTTATTATTGGCGCGGAAAAAATAAAAAAACACATGGAGATATGAATGATGCTTTAAAATTTCTCAAACAGCTAAGAGGCAAAGAATTAATTTTAAATATAGTTTATGAAGGAAATTTTTCATTAAATGAAGAAATTTTATTTTTAAAAAAAATATTTAATATAGGGTTTAACAAAATATTACTCACAGTTATTGATAGCAATACAGGAAAAGAGATCAATGTTTTATTTGATGTAAAAGATTTTAAAATAGATAAACCGATCATGTGAGATGATTAAAATTGGTTTTAATTCAAATATCAAGAAATAGTTAAAGCAAGCCAAAAGAATATAGTTTAAAAACATCAGGTTAAAATGGGAAAATTATTTTTCCATTAATCAAGCTTTTTCGATGCAAAAAACACAAGTGGGAGCGAATAAATTTGGGAATAATTGTGCCGCAAAATTCAAATTTTCCCCAAAAGGGATTTCTTTGGTTATTTTTATTTGTTTTTCACTGCATAATTTCTTAAAATCTTTGATTGTAGCCAAATGAATATTAGGAGTATTATACCAACAATGAGGTAAAGTTGTTGTTACAGGCATTTTACCTCTAAAGAAAAGCTGAGCTCTGGCTCGCCAAAAGCCTATATTCATAAAACTGACCAGACTGGTTTTTCCGACTCTCATCATATCATCGAGGAGTTTATCCGGGCGCTGTACAGCTTGAATTGTTTGACTCAGCACGACAAAATCAAAAGAGTCATCAAGGAATTCGCTTAATCCGTTATTCAAGTCACCATGTATAACGGACACACCTTTATTTACGCACTCGAGGATTTTATCTTGAGAGATTTCAACACCACACGCATAAATATTTTTATTTTCTTTAAGTACATGAATGAGATCTCCGTTTCCGCATCCTAAATCGAGGACTTTAGATTCGGGAGGAATAATATCTGCGATAATCATCAAATCCTGGCGTTTAGCGAGATTTTTTTTTGCTTTTTTAAGCATTTTTTACCTCCTCGGATCGACTTTTTAAGAAGCCCGATATGAGTCTGCCGAGGGTTTCCGTTTCCAAAAGGAATGCATCGTGACCATAAGCTGATTCTATATTACAGTAGGTTACTTCTCTATTATTATTTCTCAATGCTTTGACTATTTCTTCAGAAGCATGTGGAGGAAACAGCCAATCACTTGAAAAAGAAATTACCATAAATTTAGCATCCGCATGTTTCAATGCTCTGGTCAAATCACCGTCACCTTTCAGGGATAAATCAAAATAGTCCATTGCTCTGGAAACATAAAGGTATGAATTTGCATCAAAGCGTTCAACAAATCTCTGACCCTGATATTCGAGGTAACTTTCGACTTGAAAATTTCTAGTAAAATCAAAAGAATAAGTTTCACGCTCCTGTAGTCGTCTGCCGAATTTTGACTCCATAGACAGATCACTCAAATAGGTAATATGTCCAACCATTCGTGCAATTGCCAACCCCTGTTCCGGCGGATTGTCACCATAATCGCCATTATTCCAATTGGGGTCATTCATAATTGCCTCCCGTCCAACCCAGTCAAATGCAATACTTTGAGGAGAAAGTTTTGAAGTTGTAGCAATAGCAATAACACTATGTACTTTTTCAGGGAAATTATCTATCCATGCCAGAGCCTGCATCCCCCCCATTGATCCACCAACGACAGAGAGCCAGCAATCAATTTGCAAATGCTCCATCAAACGGTTCTGAGCTTGAACCATATCGTTTATTGTAATAACCGGGAAATCCAAATTATACTGTTTACCAGAGATAGGATTGATTGCCGTAGGACCTGTAGAACCACTGCATCCCCCCAATACATTACTGCATACGATAAAGTATTTATCTGTATCGAAAGGTTTTCCGGAGCCAACCATTTCATCCCACCAGCCTACTTTTTTATCAGACGGGGAATATTTGCCTGCAATATGCGCATCACCTGTCAGTGCGTGAAAGATAAGCACTGCGTTTGATTTCTCTTTATTAAGAGTTCCATAAGTTTCATATCTGATATTAACAGGATAAAGCACTCTGCCACTGTCAAGGCGGAGTCCATCATTTTCCGACTGACCAAAAGTAAAGTCCTTCGGTATCGCTTTTAAATAGTTTTCTGTAGATTTAGTCATACACATAATTATAATTCATTACCGAAAAATGTCAACCTGTCAATCATGAAGTCGCCAAAAAATAAAAATTTTCGTAAAAATCTAAGTAAATTACAAGTTCTCTCTTTACATAAATACCAGTAGATGTATCTTATTGTTTTAAAACACAATAAAATGAATAAGGAGCAGGAGAATTTGTGATGAGTAAAACAAAAGACGAACTCTCATATATATTAATAACGCCGTACACAATTTTAAAATCCAGAACGGGCGGAGTGCTTGCCAGGCTTTTGGCAACTCCAGACATTGAATTGGTGGCTGCACAAATGATTGCCCCGACACAGGATTTAACAAATGAATATGCTGAAGGGTTAAAAGAAACTGTGGGAAAAAGAAATTCAGAGGCAGCACAGTGGTTTTACGATTATATAATCAGAGCATTTTCTCCTACTGACGGAAGGCGTCACCGTGTACTAATGCTGATATTCAGAGGTGAAAATGTTACGAAAAAACTTTTTTCAATTGCAGGAGATATAACAACATCAACAAATTCCAGTTCTGAACTTATAACAGGAGAAAAAATACGAGATACTTATGCGGACTTAGTTATCAGTCCTTCAACCGGACGGGTTCGTTATTTTGAGCCAGCTGTATTAACGCCTCCGGACCAAAAGTATGCATTGCCGAGACTCAAAATGTTTGCGGCATTTGCGGCGGAAGAATCAAATCTGGTTGAAAACATGGCATATGAAAATCCAGAAAAAATTGAACGCACTTTAGTAATAATAAAACCCGACAACTGGCTATATCCAAGTGCTAAACCCGGCAGTATCATTGATATGTTCAGCAGGACCGGTCTTAGAATTATAGGTTGCAAAGTATATCAAATGTCTCTTGAAGAAGCTTTAGAATTTTATGGGCCAGTAAAAGATGTTTTAAGAGAAAAGCTAGCCCCTATCATTGCACAGAAAGCTAAAAAAATAATAGAGAATGAATTTAATATCAAAATAGATGATGTTCATATACCGTCTATTACTGAATGTATTGGAAAAACTTACTCTGACAATGAATTCTGTAAAATTGTTGAATTTATGACCGGAAAACGACCAGACGAAGAATATTCTCCTGACTTTGAAAATAAAACAAAATGTATGATTCTGATTTATGAAGGAGAAAATGCGGTCAAAAAGATTCGTACAGTTCTAGGTCCTACCGATCCTACTAAAGCTCCTGGAGGCACAATCCGCCGAGAATTCGGGACAAACATTATGATAAATACAGCGCACGCTTCTGATTCTCCAGAAAACGCACAGCGTGAAATGAATATTGTAAAAATAGGGAAAAATAATCTATCAGATATTGTAAATGGCTATCTGAAGACAAAAGGAATGCTTTAAAGATGGATATAATTAAAACACATGGATTTATGGGGCAAATGACACCGTCAGCGACTTTGGCTATTACTTCAAAAGCAAAAGCAATGAAAGCAGCAGGAGAAGATGTATGCAGTTTATGTGCAGGTGAGCCAGATTTTGATACTCCTGACCATATTAAAAATGCAGCAATTGAAGCATTAAACAAAGGTATGACAAAATATACACCAGCGACTGGTTGTATTGAATTTAAGAATGTAATTGCAGACAAATTCAGAACAGAAAATGCAATTCAAACCACAGCAGAGCAGATAGTTATTTCACCTGGTGCAAAATTCAGTGTTTTTGCAACTGTAGCGGCGTTGTGCGGGCCTGGGGACAATGCTGTTATTACAGCTCCATACTGGTTAAGTTATCCTGAAATGATTAAATCAACTGGAGCAGAAGTACGCGTTTTAAATGCGTCAGCGGAAAACAATTATGAGCTGAATCCTGAAGAATTGGAAAATATAGTTGATAAAAACACAAAACTTCTTATTCTTAACACACCGAGCAATCCGACAGGTGCAATTTATTCAAAGCAGACATTGGAAAAAATATCGGAAATTGCCATAAGGAATAATTTTATTGTTCTGGCAGATGAAATTTACGAAAAATTAACTTACGATGCCGACAAGCCTCATATAAGTATAGCATCATTATCTTCTGAAATAAATGCCCGTACAGTTACTGTTAATGGGATGAGCAAGGCATATTCAATGACCGGCTGGCGTATTGGATATTTAACAGCTCCATTATGGTTGACTAAGAAGATAGCAGCTCTTCAGAGCCATACAACATCAAATCCTACAACATTTGCTCAATATGGAGGGATTGCCGCAATTACAGGAACTCAGGAGCCTGTTGAACAAATGAGGAATGCATTTGCAAAACGCAGAGATCTGATATTCTCCTTATTCAGCAGTATGGATAAGGTATCCTGCATCCGTCCAAGTGGTGCATTTTATCTTTTCTGTGATATTTCAGAAACAGGAGACGATTCTTTGGAATTCTGTTCAAAACTTTTAGAACAGGAGAAAACAGCAGTGATTCCAGGCACTCCGTTTGGAGCATCAACTTCGATTCGCCTTTCTTATGCCTGTGCTGACTCAGTAATAAAAGAAGCGGCTGCCCGCATAGAGAGATTCATAGAAAAGAACTACAGTTAATAGAAAATCTATTGACAATATTGAACAATGGCAAAAGATAATATATTTTCAGATATAAAAAAAATTGCAGAAAAATATCCCGAAAAGAGTGCAGTAAAATACGGTTTAGAATTTATATCGTATGCTGAGTTATATAAAAAATCAGCAGAAATATCTTCTTTTCTTAAAAAATCGGGAATATCTGAATATGACACCTGTCTACTCATTGCCGAAGATTCAATTGAATATATTCTCACCGCCTTGGGAATTGTTGCTTCTGACGGAGTATTTGTTTCAGCAGGAAAGAATATCAGTAAAAAACAATTTAATTTCCTTTTAAATGAGATTGATATTAAATTTATAATTCTTGAAGATAAATTTATAAAAAAATTACACCCAGATTCTTTTTCTGAAGAAATAAGTTTTTATACCGGCTCTAAAAAATTTACGCTGTATAGGATAGATCCGGTAAACAAAAAACTTAAAAATCATGAATTAAATGAATTTAAAAGTTTAAATCCAGCCTTTATCAGATTTACATCAGGCACAACTTCTGTTAGAAAAGGGGTTGTCTTATCTCATAAAACGATAAGAGATAGAACAGATGCAGTAAATAAAATTTTTAAAATAACTGAAAAAGATACTGTTTTGTGGTTACTTCCAATGGCATACCATTTTGCAGTGACCATTATGCTGTTTCTAAGACATGGAGCAACAATAGATATTGCGATTGGTATTCCTTATTCAAATATCCTGAAAAATTTGATATCTGATTCAATAACATTTACCTACGCCACTCCATTTCACTACTCTGAAATAATTAAAACGACCGATAAATCGATAAAAATACCTAATAAAGTACGAATGATGATTTCAACGGCGATGCCGCTAACAAAAAAGCAATCTGAGAGTTTTTTTGCTACTTTTAAGCGATATCTGAATCAGGCTTACGGCATCATTGAATGCGGCTTACCTTGTATTAATCATAAACCAAATGAGAAAAATGTTTTATCTGTCGGCTATCAGATTCCGGGAGCAATGCTTTCTCTGGCACTGCAGAATGAAAAAGATTCTTTTGGAGAAATTGTTATTAAAAGTCCTGGAATGTTTGATGCGTATTATTCACCATGGACTCCTTTGAATGAGGCAACTTCTCACGGAATGTTTTTTTCCGGAGATATTGGGAAATTCAATAACGGCTGTTTAGAAATAATAGGACGGAAAAAATCTGTTATTAATTTTCTTGGACATAAAATTTTTCCGGAACAAATTGAAACAATACTTACAGAACATCCTGAAATTCTAGATGTATGTGTAAAATCTGAACCTCATGATGACTACGGAGAGGTAATTATAGCAGAGTATGTGCCTGTTGAAAATTCAAATATAACATCTACCGAGCTCCTGTCATTTGCATCTAAGCATCTAACCGATCATGAAATACCTCATCATTTTGTCGAAGTAAAATATCTGGATCGGACTGAAAACGGAAAACTTAAAAGATATTAATATGCGGAAAAATAAAAGTTCAATTAATGAAACCTCGGGGTTTGTTGTTTCCGACCTTCATATTTTCACAGAGTGGACATCAATTGACACTTACATGGAGGAGATTCGCTCAGCTGCGGCAAAATCGGATTTTTTCGTCCTTAACGGAGATATTTTTGATTTTAAATGGAGCACACTACCAACCTCTAAATCTACAACTGAACAAGCAGTCAAATGGTTAAAAAACATTTGCCAGAATGCTCCTCAATGCTCATTTTATTATATTTTAGGCAATCATGATGCTCATGTTAAAATGCCACCTGCCCTACGGGAACTTGAAAAAAAACTCGCTAATTTCAAATGGAGTTCAACGCATTTTTTTATTGGTTCGTATCTTTTTCTTCATGGTGATTTATTATTTACTTTTAAAAAAACATCTCCATTCACAAGACCCCCTGAAAAATATTTGAAAGCTGAACCGAAGCATCGAGTCCTATCAAAAGGATATAATATGGCCATAGGCTTAGGAGCTCATCGTTTTGTAACCAGTATAATGAATACAAAGCAGTGTGCATCATATTCTTATACTGTTCTTAAAAAGCATTCTATTGCTGAAATGGACCAGGTGACAGATGTTTTCATAGGTCATACCCATGCATCATTTTCAAATTTTAAATTCAAAAATCTAATTTTTCATAATACAGGTTCAGCAGTAGCAGACCTTCACTGTAATATCATTAATTTAAATAAAATATAAATTTAAAATTGACAAAAAGCTCAGGAGTCTCTGCGCCCGGTATGTTGTAAAACAGAAATAATAAGCAGAATAGTCAATGCCTGCAGGATAGATATAGCTGTTGTTTTTTTATCACCCCAAAGAAGTGGCAGTACACTCATTCCAATTGTAAGCACTAATAAATGTACAAGGAAAACAGAAGTCTTTCGACTGAGCCCCATTTTTAAAAACCGATGAGATATATGATTATTATCTCCGATGTAAATGTGTTTTTTATTTTTCAATCGTATAATTACAACTGCGATAGCATCAAATAAAGGTATTCCGAGGATAAAAATTGGAATTAGAATTGATAACGGAGAATCTCCAGAATCTGTTTTATAGTAAGTGACCATACAACTTATTACTGAAAGCATATAGCCTAATAGTAAACTTCCTGAATCTCCCATAAAAATAACAGCCGGAGAGTGATTAAAAAACCAAAATCCTAAGGTCGCTCCCGTAAATGTAGCACCTAAAGTAGCAACAAAATATTGTCCGTGCATAGCAGCAGTTATAGAGAAGAAAGCAAAAGCAATAGTTGCTGTCCCTGCAGCAAGACCATCCATATTATCGAAAAAATTAATTGCGTTCATAATTAAAACAATCCAAAAGATGGTCAATCCCCAAGACAAATATGGATAGAATAGAAATGCAGAGAGCTCAACCTTACCAAAAACTACAGCAACTCCTGCCGCGATAAACTGTAGAAACAACTTATTTTTTGCGCTCATATTAAATTTATCATCATATAAACCGGTTAAGACCGCAATAACTCCACCCAATGCTATAGCGATCATTCTCCAGGAGATGTTATGTAAACCAGGTAAAGCATTTAATACTTCAGTATTTATAAAAGATTTATTTAAAGACCCAGCCACAATATAACCGAAAATAACAGTTGAGAGCACAGATAAGCATATTGCCACCCCACCCAACAGAGGGATTGAGTCCTTGTGAGCTTTGTGTTCCTGAGTTGCAGGTTTATCAACAAACCCTGCCTTTAAAGCTAATTTTCTGCAAATATGAGTGAAAAAAAGAGAGAATCCAATAGCTGAAAATGTGATCAGTAAATAAATTTTCAACCATGTAACCATTCTAGTTCCTCTTTTATTAAAAAATCCATATTAAAGTTTTATTAATTATTAAGCGAAAGTATATGATTTTTTTATTATTACAAGCACGAGTTATCAAAATTTCAGAGATTATATAAAATAAAACTGACACATATTTTCAATTTTATTGATCATCTAAGAATTTAAATACCTAAATCGTGATATCTGCATAAATTATCAATCCAGTCACTAAATACTTCTAAATATTCAGGACTAATATCAGGGAATAAATCAAATCCAGTTGATGCAAGAAGCAGTGAATGTAATAATTCCTGTCTGCCTGAATCATCATTCTCAACTTCAGGGAGAAAACCATTATCATAAAGAAAAGCAAGTTTGACAAGCATATACCAAGGTATTGCAGATTTCCTTTTTTCAGATAACCCTTCAAATGCTTGAATAAGGGCTTTATATGTCCCAACTGTAGAAATAAAAGGTCGAGTATTACTAAATATAAAACTGCTTATTCTGCAGGCTTCATTGTAATTATTTAAAGTAAGAGCAATATCATCATACTCTTTTAATAAAGATGCTTTATAAATAGAGTGTAAATCCCTCTCATTATTTTTTTTAAGACTTACTTCCAAAACCCGAAATAAATCTATAACCGGCATATTGGTATTATTTTTTCTGAAAGCACCCTTTATTATTAAACTTATTTTCCCGAACTCAGGAGTTAATCCTGCAACAATCATACTGGAATCTTTGTAAGGGAATTTCCGAATAATTACTATTTCTGTATTTATACTCATTAAATATACCTGGCAGATATTTTATCCGGATAACATTAGTGCGGCATTAATGCCGCCAAACCCTGAATTTGTTTTTAAAATACAATTTCCTGTTATTTTTTTCAATTCAGGAAAAACCCATCCAAGTGCATCCAGATCAGGTTTTTCACATCCGCAAGTTGGAGGAATCTCTTTCAACTTTAATGCCTGCAATGCAATGATTGTTTCTAAGATACCGGAGGCTCCCATTGTATGGCCTAATGCTCCCTTTAATGAATAAACCGGTATACGATCGGAAAAGATTGACTGAAAAGCTTTAATCTCCATTGCATCATTATAAAGTGTTCCTGTTCCATGTGCAAATATCCCAGAAACTGAATCTACAGAAATCTCTGAAAGTTGAATTGCTTCATTAACAGCCCGCGCAAGTCCATCTCCATCTCTAGATGGACCGGTAACATGATTAGCATCACAACTTGAACCCCAGCCTATAATTCTTCCGCAATTATCTTTCTGGCCGCTATCAGTTGTTAAAAGTAATGCACCGCAAGCTTCACCGGGAATTAAACCGTTTCTTTCAGCACCGAATGGCTTAACTGGAAAATCCGAACGGTCCCCGCTCAAAGCATGCAATGCAGAAAATCCGGAATAGACAAATTTTGAAACAATATCAATTCCGATCACTGCAATTCGTGAAAATTGCTGTAAGATCAACATTTCAGAAGCTTGTGCTATTGCGGAATTTGAAGAAGCACAAGCTGCTGAAACAAGCATACCATCAGAAATATTAAAATATTCCAATGATCTTGCCAGAAATCCAGGTAAACTGTAATCAAATTCATCATTACTCCGGCATTCTTTTTCCAGCAGATCCACTTCTCCTTTAGTTGTTGCGAGCAGCAGGTAGTCAGCATTCCATGAGATTATTTTCTCTCTTAATGGTTTTATAATCTGCCAAATAATTGACTCTTCAGAGCATTCATTGACTCGAATTTCTGCTGATACATCATTTAGAAAAGAATCTGTCTTAAAGCGCCCTATAGTCTTAAAAGCAGTCCTTTTTTCTGCCAATTTTGAAAAAACTTCCGGTATGGAAGTTCCAAATGGAGTATTTAATGCGGCATCTTCTACCACAACACTTCTTTTCATAAATTTATACCTGAAAGTTTTTATTTTTATTATTTTAAGATTTCGGTAAAATAATTTTAAATTCAGTTCCTATTTTTTCATGGGATTCAAATGAGACCTTTCCATGAAGAAAAGTTTCGCCTAGAAGTTTTATACTATGTGTCCCAAGTCCGCGCCCGACTCCTTTAGTTGAAAAAGAACGCTGAAACACCTGCATTTGAGCACTTTCAGGCATAACTCCGGGATTTTGAACCTTTATACAGCAATCTTCACCTAAATCCTCTGCCTGGATTGAAATACTTTCTCCCTCAGGAGTTGCTTCAAGTGCATTCTTCACCATATTACCAATAATTCTTTTCAAAATTGCTCGGTCTGTATCTAGCATAATATTGGATTTAAATAAAATAACATTGATTTTTTTATTATATGCAACAATATGATTTTTATAAACATCCGCAACATTCTGAATTAATTCAAGAAGATCAAGAGGTTGTTTATTTATTGAAAGTTCTCCATTATTTGCGGCGACAATCATTTTCTGAGCATTTATTTCATCAATTAATGTATTAGCAATATTTTTGACAAGATTAACAAGTTCATCAAGTTCATCCGGTTCAGCAGCAATTAAAAGATCAACCAATCCAGATAATCCGCCTGCTGTATTCATAATATCATGGAAAAATATTTTTTCCAAAATCTGCATATTTTTTTGGGCACTTATATCTCTTGCAAGAAAAAAAGTATAATTTGCTTTTTCTATTTCGATAGTTTTTGTCCATACCTTAAAATTCATAGCAACATTACCTTCTGCAAGGATGTTACATTCGTCTGTCTTTAAAGATTCAGGTTCTTTCTGACTTTTCAGAATTGCATTAACGGCACCGCAGTAAACGCAGAATCGAGTTGTCCCGCATCCACCTTCTGATTCACCCGCATGAATACAATGCAGCGCTTCTCCAGGCTTTTTCCCGTAAACAGATACTTCTTCTCTGTTGCCAAGCTGTGTTAAAAATGTATTGTTGCAAAAAACAATTTGCCGCTGTTCGTTAAGCACAAGAAACGCATCAGGGACCAAATCTACAATATTCTTAATCATTGGTAATGCTTTAATGTGTTCAGACTGAAGGAAAATTTTATTATTTTCACATCTAGAAGGGTCTGCAAACTCTGTATGGATATTTTCGTTAAACATTGGTTATCTCCCTAAATATTTTTATAAAAACTGAATTGTGTTTTTCAGTTTAAGAATGTAGTTATAATTAAAAAATCTTACTAAATTGAAAGTTTAACCCGCCAAAACTGCAACTGTCTACGAACTTCATCAGGACCAGTTCCTCCTGTAATATTGCGCTTGTTAACACTAGCAACAGGAGAAAATAATGCTAAACACTCTTCAGTTGCTTCGGGGATTGTTATGCTCATTTCATCCAAAGTCAATTCATTGAGTCCTTTATTATTTTCAGCACACCATTTTACGAGAGAACCGACTCTGTGGTGTGCTGTCCTGAACGGCATACCATTTTTCACTAACTCTTCTGCCAGGTCTGTTGCCATTAATGCGGGATCAGATGCAGCATTCAGCATATTTATCTCGTTAATCTTAAGTCCAGAAATCATACCAGGGAAAACTGAAAGTATCTTTAAAATAGTATCAACAGTATCAAACAGCGGTTCTTTATCTTCCTGCAGATCACGATTATAGGTCAAAGGCAAGCCTTTGCACATTACAAGCAGAGCTGTAAGGTTTCCATAAATTCGTCCGGTTTTCCCACGAGAAATTTCTGCAATATCAGGATTTTTTTTCTGAGGCATAAGACTAGATCCAGTACAATATGCATCAGAAATATCAATAAATGCAAATTCTTGAGATGCCCATAATATCAAATCTTCAGAAATTCTTGATATATGCATTGCAAAAATTGCCGAATGAGAAATAAACTCGCATATATAATCTCTATCTGCAACAGTATCCATGCTATTTCTAGAAACCTCCGGAAAATTAAGATACTCTGCGACCTTCTCTCTGTTTAAAGGTAATGTGGATCCCGCGAGAGCTCCAGCGCCGAGAGGAAGGACATTCACCCTTTTCAAACACTCTTCAAATCTCCCTTTATCCCGTTCAAACATTTCCACATAAGCCAATAAATGATGAGCGAATAATACAGGCTGAGCATGTTGAAGATGTGTAAAACCTGGAAGTATTGCCTGAGAATATTGATTTGCAAGTTTTACAAAAGATGACTGAAGTTCAACTAATCCTAAAACAATTTCTTTTATCATATCCCTTAGGTATAATCTTACATCCAAAGCAACCTGATCATTTCTGCTTCTACCGGTATGCAGTCTCGCACCTTCCTCGCCTATCGCTTCAATCAATGCCTGCTCAATATGCATATGAATATCTTCAAGGTTTATATCATAAGTAAATTTTTCATTATCAATCCTCGCATCAATCCGATTCAATTCTGAAATAATAAGTTCAGCAGTTGAATCAGGGATTATTTTCTCATCAGCAAGCATTGAGACATGAGCTATGCTCCCCATTATATCATACTTATATAAGCGTTTATCAAATGATATTGATTCAGTAAAATCCTTTACTGCATCATCTGGATTCTCACTAAACCTTCCACTCCATAATGCCATAAATATCTATCTCCGGTAAAAATTATTTCTTTTTGTTTCTTCTATGTTTTTTCTTATGCTTTTTATGTTTAGCATAGATACCAGGCCAAGTCTGACCTATTTTATCGTATGATTCACACCCGTATTCATTACCTTTAAAACTCTTTTCAACATCCTTGAACCAGTCATAAAATCTTTTCGTGTATTCATCTACTTTCTCAGGAAATGAATCTGCTATATTATTCTTCTCGTTAGGATCATTAATTAAATCATAAAGCTCCGGCTTATTGTTCAAACTTTTATAAAGTTTGTAACCTTTCCCGTCATTTAACGCCAGTTGATTTTTAAATACAAAAGGAATGGATATATCTCTGTTTTTATTTTGCGGATGCTCAATTGCAGGCAACATCGAACAACCATCCAAATGTAACTTATCATTTTCCTTCAAAGGAATATTTAATGCATCTAAAATTGTCGGAAGGTAATCAGATGTAACACATGAAGTTTTTATAGTTTGATGCTCTGGAAATTTCCCAGGCCACAGCATAAGCCCCGGAACATGAATACCGCCATCATAAAGACTGCGCTTTCTACCCTTTCGCCCCCCGGTTTCACCGGGAGTATTGCGTTCAGGTCCATTATCACTGGTAAAAAAGAATATTGTATCATCATATACTTTCAATTCTTTGAGCTTCTTTATTAAACGCCCTATCTGGTTATCCATTGCCGTTACAGCTCCGGCATACTGCTGCTTTTTAAATGGTAAATCCTTATACATTTGAACATACTCAGGACCTGCAACAACCGGCAAATGTGGTGCATGAAACCATATAACAGCCAGAAACGGTTTTTTATCTGACACAGCTTTTTCAATAAACGGAATAGCTCTGTCCATTATGATTCTTGAATCATCTCCGTTCAAGTTTTCTGTTACCTTCCCCTCAGGAGTCCAGTAATGAGTTCCAAATTCTTTAAATTTTTTATCTGATGTTAAATAATGCCAACCGTATTTGCGGGATTCCTCGCCCTTAAAAGATACAGGTATTTTCATAGGATCCCATGTAGGAACTTTTGCCTCTGTTGAAAAATATGTATCAAACCCGTGTTTCGTCGGAGGATTAAATAACTCAGGGTGCTTAGAGCCACCACGATTTGAATCTTTCCCTGTTACCGTTAATGTCCCCAAATGCCATTTACCGAAATGACCGCAAGTATAAGAATAGTTCTTTAAAATCTCTGCAATCGTAACCTCTTCCGTGCGTAAAACGCCCTGATTGGCGCTGAAAACTCCGGTTCTATATGGATTCCTTCCATTTAAACAACTAGCACGCGTGGGGCTGCATACAGGCGCCGCCGAATAAAAATTATCAAATTTAATTCCATTAGACGCTATACTGTCAAGATTCGGAGTTTTTATGAAAGATGAGCCATTATACCCCACACTCCCCCAACCTAAATCATCCGCCATACATAAAATAACATTAGTCTTAGATGTTTTCGTACTTTGCTTAAATGGTTGTCCGGCAAACACCGAAGTTACGCCACAAAAGGTTAAAGGAATTGAAACAGCAAGTGACTTTTTTAACATTTTTACTGAATTTTTGCTAATACCAAATCAGCTCTTCTGTTTTGACGCCAAATACTCTCTCCGGTTCCCTGAACCGCAGGATTATCTTCACCAAAACTAATCGTCCTTAAACGCTCTTCAGCTATTCCTAATGAAAGTAGATATTTCTTTACATTCAGAGCACGGCGTTCTCCTAGAGCTCTGTTATACTCCTGACTACCGCGTTCATCACAGTTTCCTTCAATAATAAGCCCAAGTACTGAGTTTTCCTTCAGGTACTGAGCAACTTGTTCAAGTTTATTTTTTTCACTTGTTCCTATCATATCTTTATCATATGAAAAGTAAATTGACGGCAAGTCAATCCCTGGTAAGCGTTTCCAATTATCGCCATCCGCAGTTTTTGAACCGGCTTCGATAGAATCTGCAGATACACCAGGCTCTGACCACCCTGTAGGCATATCATCAGGTGTCTGCTGAAGACCATCGACATTTCCAAATGGCGGCGGCGTGCTTCCTGCATCAGCGTTACCGGCATCATCTCCCTCTGTTCCTGTAAAATCTGATTTACACCCCGCTGTTACCAAAACCAGACATAAGCTTGTGATAAAAAAGAAAGTTTTTGCATAACTCATAAGAATTCATTCCTTGTTTTTTCAATTTATTACGTCAACAAATTTTTAATTTAAAAATATATATAAGAATACAAGATATAACTTTCAACTTGAATTGCAAGTATTATCAGAGTATTTTAAAAAAAAATATTGCAATTATTCAAATTATTGGTGTTTTATATGGAATATTATTTGCATCATTCAACTTATGATTTATTATATAAATGAAGTTAACTGTTACTTTTTCTATGTAGAGAGTATAAGTTTTTAAGAAAATAGTTCAGATAATAATAAAAAATGGCGGGTAGTATGCCGAATATTGAATGGGATAAACTAAATTTTGAATATAGACCCACTAAGTCTAACTTAAGAATGACTTATTCAAACGGGTCTTGGGATGAAGGTTATTTAACCAATAGCTCAAATGTTAACATACATATAGCAGCTTCCTGTATACACTATGGTCAAGCTTGCTTTGAGGGTCTTAAGGCTTTTGTCTGCAAAGACGGAGAAGTCCGAATCTTCAGACCTGAAGAAAATGCCAGACGCATCTCTGAATCTTCACAATATATACAAGGTCCCGAAATCCCGGATGATATTTTTATCAACGCAGTCAAAAAAGTTGTTAAGGATAATATCGAATATGTTCCACCTTACGGAAGTAAAGGGGCTCTTTATATTCGCCCTGTCGTGATTGGAACGGACCCTAGAATCGGAGTAACTCCAAGTAACTCTTATGAACTTATTATTCTGGTTATGCCGGTCGGCGCATATTATAAAAATGGTCTTCATCCTGTAAATGCTCTAATAATGAATGATTTTGACAGAGCTGCACCGAACGGAACCGGTCATGTTAAATTAGCGGGCAATTATGCCGCAGGATTAAAAGCCTCTGCTTATGCAAAAAAACAGGGTTTTCCTATAAACTTATTCTTAGATGCTGCTCAAAAAAAATATATTGAAGAATTTGGTACGAGCAACTTTATTGCGATAAATAAGAAAGGGCATTACATCACGCCCAAATCTAATTCTATATTACCAAGCATTACAAACAAGTCATTAATGCAGCTAGCTGATTCAATGGGGATTCATACAGAAAAAAGGCTGGTACCTCTTGAAGAACTAACAGACTTCGAGGAAGTTGGAGCCTGCGGGACTGCTGTTGTTATTACACCAATACATAAAATTGTCCATGAAAATAAAGTGTACACCTACGGCACTCCTGACAAATGCGGAGCAACTCTGCAGAAATTATATGATGAGCTAACCGCGATTCAGTACGGAGAGAAAGAAGATAAATTCAACTGGATGATTAAGGTGTAATTCATGTCAGATGTAGATCTTGACTTAACCAGAAGTGAAAGATGCGGATTCCCTGAATTTGTTTACGGAAAAGGAAAAACCCTTACCAACCTATTTGAAATTATAGAAAGGATATCATCATCCGGCGAAAATGTTCTCATTACAAAACTGAGCCACACATTTGCTGAAAAATTAGTAAAAGCTTATCCTGACGCTATTTATGAACAATCTGCTGAAGTTTTTTTTCTTAAAAAGAAGAGTATTAACAATAGTAAAGGTAAAGCTGTAATCATCACTGCAGGAACAACAGATATGCCTATTGCAAGAGAAGCTTACTATACTTTAAAAGCCTGCAGCTGTGATGTTGAACTTATTTCAGATGCTGGCGTTGCTGGTCTTCATCGCCTTTTGAAAAAATTACCTCAATTAAAACAAGCTGACGCCCTAATTGTAATTGCCGGAATGGAAGGAGCTCTTCCAAGTGTCGTAGCCGGTTTAGTCGCCTGCCCAATTATTGCAGTTCCTACAAGTGTCGGATACGGCACAGCTTTCGGAGGAGTAGCTGCTCTTTTAGCAATGCTCAACAGTTGTGCAAATGGAGTAACCGTAACTAATATAGATAACGGGTTTGGTGCCGCTTGTGCAGCAGCGAGAATTATTAATTCCCGTCCATTATAAAACTGTTTAAATAATTCATACCCAAACACAATTTTTATTTTACAATATTTGGAGCCTCTGTTAATAATTGCCCTGAAAACTTGCCTTTAATAATAGGAAAAATAGATTAATTAGAAGAAGAGTGAATAAATTTTTCAATCAATATTGCAAGTATACTTCTAAGAAATAAATCAACCTCTGCCGTTAAAAAACTGCAGAGGTTGAATAATAATCAAATTAATTATAGAAATCAAAAAGTTACATTAAAGGCATTTACAGCATCAACTTTCTTGCTGATTTTATCAATAATAGTATTTTCTACCGGGACATTTGTTTTTATAATAGCCAGAGCTTTATCTGCATTACAGTTTTGTGGAGCTCTGATATCAATAATATTTATTTTATTATTCCCTAAAATACTGGCAATTTTCCCGATCATACCGGGAGCATCACAATATTCTACAATAAGATTGTTCCCAGTCGCATCAAGAAAAAGCTTATCAAAATCATTCAACCGTGTAATCATCAAATTATTTTCCGCAATTGTTCCGCGTACACTAACCTTTTTCGCATTACTGCTGTCAATCAGGTCAATAGTCATAGATTCACCGTATTTCTTAGAATCATCCGGCTCCCTGTTTTCAAGAGAAATTCCCCTTTCCTTAAGAATATTCTCCGCATCTGCCGCATCCATAAAATATTCTGCTTCATGAGAAATTCCGGCAGCAATAGAAGGAGTCATCCATTTTGCGTACTCTTTCAGGCGTCCGTAAAAACTTGTTTCAATCAAATTCGGAGCAGAATTAGGTCCAATATATGCTGCGGCTACCTTCGCTAAAACGAAAGCAAGCTTCTGGAATCCTGCATCAAGACCGTCAGGAACTCCTTTATTTACAACACAATTAGTAATACCTTTTTCAAAAAAGTCTATAATTTGCTGTGCCGCTTTGATCGCTGCATTATAGTTGGCTTCGATAGTACTTGCACCTAGATGCGGAAGCATAATATCAGCAATGTCAGTAACGGACTTTTCGCCCGGAGCATCTTTTGAATAAACATCATTGCAGAATATAATATTTTTTTCTTTTTTAACACTTCTTAAATCATCTTCATTAATAATTCCGGCTCTGGCGCAATTAATAAGAACTGCCCCATCTTTCATTTTTTCAAAAAGTGCCCTATTTATAATTCCTTTTGTTTCTGCAGTTTCAGGTATATGCAAAGTAACAAAATCTGACTCCGAAAAGATCTCTTCCATTGAACAGAGTTTGACATCAAGTTTTTCTGCTAAATCTGCAGAAAGGACCGGATCAAACGCTAAAAATTTCATCTCAAAACCGGCAAGGCGTTTATGGACAAGTTTCCCAATATTACCCATACCAATAATTCCGACTGTTTTACCCGTAAGTTCCCGTCCCATTAATCTTTTCTTTTCCCAGAAACCTGCTCTTGTAGTACAGTCTCCTTCAAGTAAATTACGATATCCTGCAAGCATAAATGCAATTACCTCTTCTGCTACCGCATTTGAATTCGCTCCGGGAGTATTCATCACATCTATATTCTTACGCCTGGCATATTTGGTATCTATTGTGTTATATCCTGCCCCGGCTCTCACTATCAACTTAAGATTCGGAAGAGAGTCTATTATTGCAGAAGTTACCTTTTCACTCCTTACAATTAATACTTCCGATGCAGAATTTAACTTTACTAATTCTTCTATTGATTTTTCCGAATCCTGCACTACCTGATAACCATTCTTTGTTAATAATTCAGCCGCTGCTTTGTCCAGTTTAGTAGGTATCAGAACCTGTTTCATCTTTCTGCCTCTCTCTGCTTGTCGTTAAAAATTACTCTAATTTATAATACTCTTTTTTATCCGCTACTTAATATATAACGCATCTCATTTATTTCACTACAGTAAATTCTGTCTGTGAATTATTTCACATCAATATATACAGCAAATTCAAGAGTTCAAGCGAAATTAAATAAAAAAATAAAAGATTGCGTTCAGAGAGGGGAAAAACGAAAAAACAATATACCTGTATTTGATTTTTTCTTATTTACCCCGAGTAAAAAAAGGTAAATTTATTAAATCATTAGAATTATAACTTAGATGATAGATAAATTGCCAAAGAGATTATTTAAGATATTCCCCTAGTTTTTGTTAGATTTTAATTTTAAAAACAGCTTTTTTTACCATTGCGGGGGAATTTACAGCAATTTGAGGCATATGAGCATCATCAGGGTAAAAAATCATAAAAAGATCAGGCGTAAGAGTCATAAAATTTATAAAATTGTCTGGAGTGTTATAAAACATTATATCTCTATTTTCATCATATTCAGTATTGAGAGAGAGATGAGAAACAGGACTCCAACCTATTTTTTCATAACCGTGAAGCAGAATTTGTATATCGATATATTTTTTATGGCTTTCGAGTTTTCCACTATCTGCAGGTATTGTATGATAGTTTGAAATGTCAACGAAAAGATCATTATCTATTTCAATTTTACCATTTTCAAAAGTAGGTGACAAATTTTTTAAAAACTCAAATACTTCATTTATTTTAAATACAGAAGAATATTTGATATAATTTTCTAAAGAGTCGATAATCATATTAATTAATCCTTTATTCTCAATTTAAAGATTGTTTTATAAGTTGAAGCTGGAGTTGTAAGTCACTATTTTCTCTCATCCAGAATGCTGGAGTTCCCCAGTCAGGGTAAAGGTTTTCAAACTGATAATCTCCCAGTTGAGTAGCACACCAGGAAAGAAAATAAATAATTCTCATAACTCTTAGAGGTTCAATTAATTTCAGAGTGGAATAGTCAAAATCACAAAACTGTTCATATCCCTCAAGCAAAAGATTAATTTCATTGCGGCACTCATCTGCCTGAGCAGGAAGAAGAAGCCATAAATCCTGTATTGGAGGAGCGTTCATCATATCATCAAAGTCAATTAGCATTAATCCTTCACCAGGTCGTTCAAGGAGATTACCTCTATGGCAATCTCCGTGTGTTCTGATATACTCAATATCATTGAAGTAAGGAGAAATAAGTTCAATTATTTCTTCACAGATAGCTTTGAATTCAGTTCTGTAAGGTTCAGGAATAATATTGCCTTTTGTTAGAAATTTTACTTCTTCTGTAGTTATATCAAGCGGATGTAGTTTTATTCTTGCTGGTGCATTTTTTGCAGATCCGACAGCATGAAGCCGCCCTAATATACTTCCGATTCTTATCCAGTCTTCTTCTGTATTAACATCAAATTCACGCCCTGATTTTTTTTCAAATAGAGCAAAATAGATATTTTCAGTTTGAGCTAATGTTTTACCGTCGGATAATTGTATCGGCGGCACCAGAGGAATTTCAGTTTGATGACAGTCATGCATAAATTCGTGTTCATCAAGTAAGGTACGGTAACTCCATCTGCCTGGACGGTAGAATTTTGCAATTATACGCTCTTTCCCGGTTGTCTGAAATTCATACACTCTGTTTATATAACTTGGCATTGCAATGGCGAGCCCGGTCATCGAACAACCGAGAGCCTTTTCAACAGCCTCAACCATTAATTCAGGTGTCAAAATATCGAAAACACCGCCTGCCTGGTCCGACGGCTGCACTTCCTGACTCTCGTACGAGTTATGATTTATCCGCATTTACTGAATCCGCATAAAATGCATTTCAAACAATTTTCTGAAGAGTAAAGACCTTTTTCATTACAATGAGGGCAAATCATAAGACCATTTGATTTTTCCAGTTTTTCTTTAGTTTCAGCACTTACTTTTTTTTGTTTTTTTTCTTCTGTAATACCAATTTTTTTCAAATGCTGTTCTATAACTAATCCAATATCAGCAGCTAGAGACGGCACAAATCTTCCACCTGAGAAATATCCGCCATTAGGATCATATATGCTTTTTAGTTCTTCAACAAGGAAAGAAGGATCTTCTTCTTTTCTGAGAACTGCAGAGATTAATCTTGTCATCGCAACAATCCAGCTGAAATGCTGCAGGTTTTTAGTGTTGATAAATAATTCATAAGGTCTTCGACGGTTATTTTCAACGATATCATTTATCGTAAGGTACAATGCGTCCGGAGATAGAGGAGTTTTTATCTTATAAGTAGTTCCTTCAAGCTCAGTCGGGCGTGGCATAAACTTTAATGTAGCGTTGTGTTTTTCTTTTTTATCTTCTTTCTTGACAAGAACCCCCATAATATGTTCAGAAGGTCTGAATGTAGTGCAGCCTTTCAAACCTTTTTCATAAGCATACATATAGAGGTCTTTAAACTTATCAAAAGGAAAATCTGTCGGTATATTAATAGTTTTAGAAATTGAACTATCTATATACTTTTGCAGAACAGCCTGCATTTTGATGTGTTTTTTAGGTTCAATTGTATCGGCAGTAACAAAAAATTCAGGTAAATCTTTTTCCGGAACATGCTTATTTTTGAGTTTGCAGTACTGTTTATAGGCATAGTCAGCAACTTCAACTTCAGATACATCCCCCTCATTACTGTTTCTTATTTTTCTGATATAACTGAATGAAAATACAGGTTCAAGTCCGCTTGATACATTGCCCGCAAGGAGACTTATTGTACCAGTAGGAGCTATGGATGTAAGATGTGAATTTCTTATACCATATTGCTCTATACCTTCTTTAATATCATCCGGCATTGCAGATACAAATTTCCCTTTCAGGAACGCATCTGTATTCAATAATGGGAAAGCACCTTTTTCATCAGCTAATTTGATACTGGCTCTATATGCTGTATGGGTGATGGTCTGCATTACTTTCTCAACAATTTCTAATGAGTATGCACTGCCGTATTTCACACCGAGAAAGATAAGCATATCAGCTAAACCTGTAATACCTACCCCCATTCGACGCTTACTTTTTGCTTCGATTTTTTGTTCTTCGAGAGGATAAACGCTCAAATCTATAACATTGTCAAGAAGACGAACTGCAGTTGATGTTACTGTTTTAAGTCTGTCGAAATCAATTTCAGCTTTTTCAGTAAACGGATTTTTCACAAAAAGAGCCAAATTTAATGAACCAAGCAGGCATGCGCCATAGGGAGGGAGCGGTTGTTCTCCACAAGGGTTTGTAGCACTTATTTTTTCACAGTAATACAGATTGTTCATTTCATTAATTTTATCTATCAATATAAAACCAGGCTCAGCAAAGTCATAAGTTGACTGCATAATGAGATTCCATAACTCAACCGCTCTAACTGTCTTATATACTATTCCATTGAAAGACAATTCCCAGTCATCATTATTTTTAACGGCATTAATAAATTTTTCAGTGATACCAACTGATAAATTAAACATCTGCAGTGTGCCGTTATTCCGTTTAGCTTTAATAAAATCTTCGATATCCGGATGGTCACAACGCATTACTCCCATTTGAGCACCGCGTCTCTGACCGGCACTCATAATGGTTCTGCAGGTTGAATCGAGTACCTGCATAAAGCTCAAAGGACCTGAAGATTTTGCTTCACAGCCTTTAATATGAGAGCCTTTAGGTCTGAGTGTAGAAAAGTCGAATCCTACCCCGCCACCTTGTTTCTGAGTTATCGCAGATTCTTTTACTGTTTCAAAAATACCTTCAATTGAATCTTCAATTGTATTCATTACATAACAGTTAAACATTGTAACATCGGTGCGTTTTGTTCCTGCATTTGCAATAATTCGTCCACCTGGCAGAAACTCTTTATTGATAAGAATCCGTTCAAATTCTTTTGACCAGCGCTCTTTATCTTTTTCTTTTACAGCAATACTGCGTGCAACTCTTCGCATTGTTTCATCAACTGATTTGTCTTCTGGGAGCTCATCACTGCCTTTATAACAGTACTTCCTTTCCCAAATATCATTGCTGATATCATAAAAATCCGACATTTCTAATTTTTGTTTGACCATTTTCCAGTTCCCTCTTTATTGGAATATTTAAGGTTCTTAATTTAATTTTTCAAAGAAAATCCACTTCACAAAAGTGAAGTGAATTATCTATTAAACATTAAATCAAAAAACTACTCTTTCAAGGTGTATTTTTTTCAAAAGATGTTCAAAATGCCAATAAAAAAAATTACTAAAAACTGATTGTATTGAAAGCTAATGACTTAGTCAAATTTGGGATTCAAAAAAAAAATCTATTTTTTTTATTACACTACAAGTAGTATGGTTATCATACAGCAAACCCAATATATAGTGTTATATGTTTTTATTGACTTATTGATGCTGCACAGCGTATTCCATCTACTGCACTGGAGATTATTCCTCCAGCGCAACCGCTACCTTCTCCAATAACAAACAGGTTTTCAAAGCCTTCAGCACATCCTGTTTTATCTCTTACTGCCTGAATAGGAGAAGAGGTTTTACTTTCGAGTCCGAGTATAATACCGTTTTTAAAACCTTTAATTTTTCTGCTGAAGTTTCTCAGCCCTTTTCTAATAGAGGAAGTTATTACAGATGGAAGGATATTGTATATAGGAGCAGGATGAAGACCTAGCGGATAGCTTGTTTCCGGTAATTCAGTTGGTTCTCGCTTTTTTATAAAATCCCTTATTGAGCAAAATGGTGCAGCATAGGAATTACTCATCTCGAAAAAATTCTGTTCGTGCATTTCAAGGCATGAAAGGGCTTCAAGAGCAGTTGCAGTATCTCCGAGAAGCATATCAGGATGAACTGCAGCTACAATACCGGCATTAGCGAATTTTCCGTTTCTGGAGTAATAGCTCATACCATTAACAATATTAGTATTTGCATAAGGAGTTGATGGAACGACAACGCCTCCCGGGCACATACAGAATGAATATACAGGTAATACGCCTTCTTCTTTGAATGCAAGCCTATATTCAGCGGCTTTCAGCTGTGGCATCTGCAGTTTCCCCCATTGAGCTTCATTAATAATATCCTGAGGGTGTTCCACTCTATACCCCATTGCGAATCCTTTAGTTTTGAATTGAACGCCTGATTTAATCATCATTCTGTATGTTTCATAGGCTGATAATCCTATAGCAGTGATAAGGTAATCAGCCTGCAATTCCCCCTTATCAGTGATAACAGATGTAATTTTCCCCTTTTCAGCTTTAAAAGAAGTCATAGTAGTATTAAAAACTATTTCACCGCCAGCATCAATATATTTTTTTCGCAGTTCCCGTACGACTTTAATCAGGTTGTCACTCCCGATATGCGGTTGTGCCAGGTAAGCGATTTCAGCAGGTGCACCAGCGGAAATATATGTTTTCAATATGAATTTTTTTTCTGTTGATATCCGTTTGCTCCTTGCCGTAAGTTTCCCGTCAGAAAAAGTACCTGCCCCCCCCTCGCCGAATGCGTAGTTGCCGTCAGGAGAAAAAGAACCTGTATTTTGAAAATTCTGTATTTTTTTCAGTCTTGAGTCAACTTCATCTCCTCGTTCAATTATTTTTGTATCAAAACCTGCCTGCTGAAGAATATAGGCGGCAAAAAATCCAGCAGGACCACTTCCGACGACAATAACCTTTTTATCTCTTTTTTCATATTTAATATTGAGATCTTGTAAAATATCTGGAGGAGTCTGAGGTATATCCTGCTTTCCCTCAAGAATTCCACATTGAACGAGCCAGTGGATATTATTTTTTTTTCTTGCATCAAGGCTCTGTTTGATTATCTGATAAGAAAAATCATTGTGCCCTATTTCTTGTGTGATTTCACTAATTAAATCTTCTTCTGAAAAGTCCGTCGGGAGTCTGAAAGTTAATTCTTTGAAAAAATTCATTTTTTATCCTTTATATTTTTAGGTGTTTTATCGGTCTTTCTGAACTGTTTAACCAGATGGAACTTATTATCCAGTTCAGGGTATTGTAAAATAATTTGCATATCAGAAGGTTTGAGACCTTTGAATTTTAATTGGGCATTTAAAAGCCGGGTAGTTTTTTGAGCTTCTTTTTTCATGTCAAGCTCATTTTCTAAAAGTATTTTATTGTATAAAACTAAGCTTGATAATGGAAACGCTATTGATTCATTGTTTAAATAATGAAGAGCTTCTTTTTTTCTATTCATAAAAATAAGACATTCAGCAATCCTCATATTACGGTGAACAACTATTCCGGAGGGATGTTTTTCTAGAGCCTTAAAGTATTTGCAGGCTTCAGGATAATTTCTGAAAGCTCTTAACTCTAGCATTCCAGCATCATAAATATCATTTGGGAAATTTCCGACTTTGACAGCTTTTCTTTTATATTCAAGAGCTTTTTTGTAATCGTTCTGATCTGAATACTGGTCTGATACTCTTGACAGAGCCGAAGAATAAATATTTTCATACAGCATATTGACAAAAATAAAAAATATAACAGCAGCCATACCATAAATAGTATATCGGAGCAATTTCAATCTGAAAAATTCAGGTAACTTGATATTATTCATTTTTTTTACAGTTATGATTTTATACCATAAAATTCCTTGAAAGAAGAGAAAAAGATATGAAGTCGGCCATTGAAATGCAATTTTATCCAATTGAGCATGAATGAGTAATATTGAATATGCAAAAAATATCGATTTTAAATAGATTCCATTGGACTTATAATTTTTAATAAAGTATACAACAGGATAGATGCATAGATACAATAATGCAGCCAGTCCAAAGATTCCGTATGAACCTGCAATATAAAGGAACTGATTATGCGGATGCATATATCTGCTCGCAAAATAATGATCTCTTAAAAATAGATCAACGGGCATTTTATATGAAAAGAAATTTTCATAGGCAAACGCTCCTACTCCAGTATAAATATGAGACCAAAAAAGATTAACGGCTCCATACCATAACGGGAGACGGACATCACGGTTTATTAGATTCGCGATAAATTGTCCGTAAAAAATTACACTTATAATAATTCCTGAAATACATATTAGTATAAATGAAGGAAAAATAATTTTATTAAGTTTTTGAACTTTCAGAGATTTTTTATTTTTTAATTCTAGAAAAGTGAATAATATTCCAGTCAGCATCACCGACAATACAGCTCCGCGCGATTTGGTTTTATAAAGAGCAATGATACAAAAAACGCAAATAAGTAAAAAAAGAATCCAAAATAATATTTTTATATTTCTTTTTTTAAAAGATACCAGTAAAGGTAATTTCTCAGTTTTCCGCATGAAAAGATAGAGAATAGAGACAATTACAGGAGTTAATGCCACGATAAAACTGGCATTCCAGTTCCTATTTCCTGGAATCCCTATGCATTCTTTTTGTTCGATTAACTGATAATTGCAGTGTACCAGATTTAAGATCCACAATGCTGCAAAAAATAATATAAAGGCTTTTTTTGAACGCTGATAGACAACTAAAACTGCTAATGGGATTAAAATAGGGTGTAGATCGAAAAAAACTTCTCTAATAGTTATATTTTGAATTGATAAAGAATGAATAATCGCTAATGTTAAAATAATCCCGAGAGCCAGGGAGAGTAACAAATTTTTCTTAAGCACCAAAACAAATTTTTCAAAATTGAGAAGGAGAAGAGTTGCAGATAAAAGAGTTAAGACACCTGGAGTAATTGTAAAAAATGTTGTTGCCAAATTTCCTGAAGGGAAAAGATGTACTAGAAAAAGTGGGAATTTGCAGAATATCAGTAGTAATAAAAATACAACAAGCCCGACAGAAAAATTTCCTGCGTTACAGTACCATTTATTTTGTTCTTCCGGATATTGTTTTTGCAACTCACTGTTATTCATAATTCTTCAATTAATTCCATATATAATTGTACCAATCTCAAATATTGAAATGATATCATTGATTAGACTTCATTTCCTTGTAATATACTCCTGAATTTAATAATTGATCGTTTTTTTGTAAAAAAGACTTTAAAAACACATTTTACTGTATAATATAATTGTAATAAAGGGAAATTGTAATGCATACCGGCTATAAATTTTCTAGTATTTTATATTTAAAGAAACTACTTGTTTAAGATTTGTGGTTTTAATGAGTTTATAGGGGATTGAAATATAGTTAATAAAAATTTAGAGGAAATTTTATGAAAGAAAGTAAGATAAAAAGTAACGAACCAAACAAGACAGGGGATTCATTTGAATCTGAGGATATCAATATTCTTGCATTAATTGTGGGTTTATGGAAATATAAAAATAAAATTTTATTGAAAACTTTTTTTGTTCTTTTTCTTTTACTGGTATCGGCCGGTATTATATATTTAGTATTGCCGAAATATACAGTTGTTAAGTTACCTTTTTCTCTTTCCTTTCAGGGTATTGACAAACATCAGTATCCTAATGGTATGAAGTTTTCAATCCATGATATTATTTCAACTCCTGTCCTGCAGACACTTTATGACAAATATAATTTAAAAGAATTTATTTCGTTTCCAGACTTCAAAGCATCATTTATTATCAAGCAGAAAAATGATAAATTAAAAGAACTTGAAAAGGAATTTAATGCAAAGCTTGATGATAAAAAGCTTACTTATGCAGACAGAAAAGCAATTGAAGATGAATTCAGTAAGCGAAAAAGTGTACTTAGGTCAAATATTTATTACCTTGAGTACATAAATAATAACAACTTGACTACTCCTGTTCCCAAGGATATAATAGAAGATCTTTTAAATGATATTCTTATTACTTGGGCACAGCAGGCAGAAGAAAAACGCCATGTTTTAAATTACAGAAATAATCTTTTATCACCTCAGGTTATTGATAACGCAGAAATAGAAAAGTTTGATTATCTTATTGCTGCAGACATGCTGCATATGTTTTTAAATGCAACAACGGGTAATTTGAAATATATTCGTTCGCTGCCTGGTGGAGATAAAGTAAAAATTGATGGTAAAAGTGCAAATGATTATATTTTTGACATGCAGAAACTCAAAGCATTTTACCTTGATCAGAGCGTCAGATCAATTGCTACCTATGCATTATATAAGGACAAAGATCTTGTAAAAGTTTATATAGATAGCCGTTTAATTGATTTAGAGCGGAATAAACAGGAGCTTGAAAAGAAAAAAACGCTTTATGACACTTCAATTGTGACTTATACATCAACAGCTAATGGAGGCATAAACAGGAGCAATAAAGAACAGAACAAATCCTTTCTCTCTCCTTCTAATCCTGTCATCACACAACTTGGAGATTCTTTTTTTGATAATATTATTGCATTAGCTCAAAAAGGGAATGATACAAAATTCAGGCAGAACCTTACAAGTTCTGCGATTGACACGGGAAGAATGAGCATTGAAGCAGATAAATCGATTGATTTTTACAAAACATTCCTGAAAGATATTGAAGATACAAGAAAAATATCACCGGAAATGAAAGCAAAACTCACCAAAAAACTTAATGAAGATTTTATATACATGCAAAAATCAATGGTTGATGCTTTGGGTTTTTCAAATAAAGCATATCTGGAAATTTCCAAGCAGAATCTTTCACCACAGGCAGAATTATTCAATATTACAGATGGAGTTACAGGTAACTCAGTTGCAAAATTTTCATTAAAAAAACTTCTCGTTTTTGTATTTCTTTTCTGGATTCTTATCTCAATTATTTTGATTGCAAAAGTTATTTCGGATGAAAAAATTATTTATAATGCAATGCACTCATAAATTAACTACATAATATGTCAGGTAAAAGTCTTCATGAATGAAGTTTCAGGTAAAAAAGGAATCATATTGTAAAAATGGGCAATCAACTTAAAAAATTAAATATTTTATGGATCTCATTTGAGGATACCAATCCTTTTTATGGTTGCTATGGAGATTATACAATACCGACACCGAATCTGGACCGTTTAGCATCAGAAGGATGCTTGTGGACAAATGCTTTTGCTACTGCAGGAGTATGCGCTCCTGCTAGGTCTGCCGTGATTACGGGTCTTTATCCTATTTCTTCAGGTGCGTTGCATATGCGTACAACTCATACAAATGCAGATGCTGCAGAACTACCTACTCCTTATGAGACTTTGATTCCGCATTATGTCAAATGTTTCCCTGAATATTTGAGAGCAGCAGGTTACTACTGTACTAATAATTATAAAACCGATTATCAGTTTGAACCTCCGGTTTCCGCCTGGGATGAATGTAATGTAAATGCTCACTGGCGAAATAGACCTGAACCTGAACAGCCGTTTTTTGCAGTTTTTAACCTGAACCAGACGCATGAAAGTTCTATGTGGAAAGAAAAAACGCCTGAGGTTGATATAGATATTGAAAATATTATAGTTCCACCGATATATCCTGATACTCCAAAGGTAAGATTAGCTTTGGCTCGGATGTATACACGAATTGCAGCAAATGATGCATTACTTGGTGATCTACTGAAACAACTTGAAGAAGACGGGCTTGCTGAAAACACAATTGTGATGCATTGGAGCGATCATGGTCCGTTACCACGCGGAAAACGCTGGCCTTATGATTTGGGGATCAGAGTGCCTTTAATTGTACGCTGGCCCGGTGTCATTCAGCCTGAAACTGTTAATCACAACCTCGTAAGCACTATTGATTTACCGTCTACAATCCTTTCAATTCTTGGAATGGAGGTTCCGTCATACATGCAGGGCAAAATCTTTTTAGGACCGAATGCCACCCCTCCAAGAAAGTATATTTATGCATCAAGAGACCGTTATGATGAGTCGTATGATATGGTACGGGCTATCCGTTCTGATAAATATAAATATATTAGAAATTACTATCCGAACCAGCCGTATTTTTTATGGATACCTTATAGGGATAAACATCCAATTATGGAAGAAATTTGGCGTTTACATCTTGAGGATAAGTTGTCAGAATCTCAAAGTTTAATGTTTCAATGCCCTAGACCTCTTGAAGAACTTTATGATATAAAAAAAGACCCTTTTGAAATGAATAATTTAGCATCAGAGCCTGAAATGGTTTCAGTTAAAAACGAGCTTTCAGATGCATTGAATCAGTGGATGCAAAAGGTTGGAGATTATGGAGTGACAGATGAAGTTCAAATGGTGCGTTCTTGGTATCCTGATGGAATTCAGCCTCAAACAGCATCACCCAAGTTTATTCCATTGAGTATTGATAAGGCCGGGACTGAAACCTCAACTGGAGGAGTTTTTTCTCTTCCTTGTAAAATTCACATATATTCTTCTACACAGGGTGCTTCAATTGTATATAGAATAAAAGGAGATTCAGAAAATCAGCAATGGTTTTTATATACCAATCCATTTACTTTAAAAAAAGGTAAAAATATGATTGAAGCGAAAGCCATTCGAATTGGCTATAAAGAGAGTGAAATAACAGTAGCAACATTTGATATTGTATAATAAAAAAGGAGTTTAGCATGAAAAGACATCTCATTCCAGGAATCGTTTTAATATTAATGGTTTCAGCATTTGTTCAATTATTTTCTTTGGAGATAGGGGATAAAGCACCAAAACTACAGATCTCTAAATGGATTCAGAAAGGACCTGTTGATGTAACCGACGGGAAAAAAATATATTTAATGGAATTCTGGGCAACCTGGTGCCAGCCTTGCCAGAAATCTATTCCACATTTGATTGAATTACAGAAACAATATGAATCTAAGGGAGTCTGTATATTAGGAATAAGTACAGAAGGACCTGAAACAGTCAAAAATTTTCTGGCAAATTTGAAGAAAAATGGTGTCAATGTTGAATATCCTATAGGACTTGATGATAATCAGAAGAGTTTTAAAGAATATATGGGAGCACAGTCTGGAATACCTCATATTTTTATTATTGATAAAAATGGTGTTATTGTTTGGTCTGGAAGCCCGTATGATGCAGATAAAATTCTTCCAAAAATCGTTTCAGGTAATTATGATATTAAATCCCTTAAACTTGAAAAAAGTAATATTGGACAAGTTCAAATGATTCTTCAGGGAATATCACCGAATAATAATGCTGAAAAAATCATGAGTGATATAATTAAAATATTAAAAATAACTCCGGATGACCGAAGAGTTCTTGAAATGTTTGCTTATCTTCTCAATAATAAAAATCTTGAAGTCTTGCCGTATTTTAAAACTTTATGTGAGAAAACACCGGATAATTCTATGGTTCAGCTTTATTTCCTCAGACTTTCTATTATAAATGATATGGATTATAAAAAACAAGCAGAAAATATCTTGAATAGATTTAAGAATAATAAAAAAGTATTGACAACTATGGCAGATGATATTATGAATAATGTTTCATTTGGGAAACTTGATGCAAAATTGTTAATGAAAATTATAAACAATATTGAAAAAGAACCTATGCCTGAAAATAATAAAGAAAAAGCACAATTGCACATACTAAAAGTTCAAGCTCTTTATCTGTCGGGAAAAATATCTCAGGCGATTAAAGAACAGAAAATTGTTTTATCATTGAATCCTACTGAAAAAAATAAAAAAATTCTTGAATTTTTAAATTCTTTAACTGATGAAACAAAATAATAAATATTTGACTAAAGCAAAGAAAAGTATTCAATTTGTGAAAATATTTAAGTAATTACTACACTTTTCTTGAATAGTTTTATAAATTTACTATTTTATTAATTCTGAGTATTATAAAATAAAAATGACATTAAGGTATGAAAATGGCTGCAAAAAAGATAAGCAAGAAAGCTGATGAAGAAAAATTTGATGCGATTCTAAAACAATTTAAGCAGAACGAAAAAAATAATAAGGATAAGCCGTTTATAATTTCTGATTTTCTTGAACAGTATGTTGATGAAAAGGAAGAACCTGAGTTATTTGATAAGTTGTGTGAAAAATTCGCTGACCATTTAGACCTTTTGCCAGAATATGGATTATCTTATGAGCAGGATTCGCATAAATTATGTTATTACTATTTACCTTACACATATAAGGGGGCAAAGTTTTGCGTTAAGCCCACTGAAGATGAAATTGATCGTGGTATTTTGATTCCTGGTCATCGTTTTTTGCCATTTATCAACATTGAATTTACTCCTTCGGAGCCTGCTGTTTTTGAGGATCATAAACAAATGCCGATAAAAATAGAAGAGATATCTATTGAGGAATTAAAGCCTGCAATTTCATATTATCCGATGCCAATGGCTGATTATCTCATTGATGACGGAAATAACAAGGAAGTTTACAGCGATTATTCTGATGATGATCTTGTTTTTTTAGATGTATATGATTTAACCTCATTTTATAAAAAACATAAATTTAAATATGGTGATTCAATTATTTTTGAACTCAAAGATTATTCTAAAGGTGTTTTAAATATTTCATATAAATCTGCTGAAGAACATTTAGCTGATATGGGAACGATTCTCCGCTGGGTGGCTCTGCTGGAAGAAGGACTTGAAGTCTCTTTAGATGCATTTCTTTTTATGGCATTTTCAGATGATCAGTTAAATTTTGCGTACCTTGCCGCCCATGAGTTTTTATTAAAAAATCCGGTTATTGATATCCCGGGATTTTTGCAGCTTTCAAAAAATATACATCTTATTTATCTGAATGAGAACGCGATATTTGCCTCGGAAGCTCAGGAAGAGTTGATGACCAATGATTATCCTGATTTTGATTTGCTCATGGATCATGTAAATCAAGTCTCTCAAATGGATCCTGATGAACTTGACACTATTGATGAAATTTTGAAATTTATAGGTCATGATTTAATAGAAGACGAAGTTAAAGCTTATATGTACGATGAACTTTACCGTAAGGGTAATTCATTTGAAACAGTCTGGAATCGCTGTTTTGAAGATGGAACATCTGCTTTTTCAGAATTTTCCTGCCTGGAAGATAACCTGAGAATACTAATGAAAAACTTATGGAAATCTATTAAATCAGATTATAAATTAGAAAAAGATAAACTAAAGGGCCCCCTAAGAGAAGAATGTCTTAAAATAAAAGACAGTCATAATACCTGGTTGAAAAAAATTATCGCTAACAATGAAAAAGTCTTTTTAAGCGATGATTTATTTGAAATTGCCAAGCTTTCCAGATGTATGTCTGACTTCATAATCAAATATAATTATGATTCACCGTATGAAATAGGTGATTATGAAGAAGCACTTGAGGAACTCAAAGATTTCAAAGTTGTCTTTTCAACCGCACAAGCCGACTGGACTGCAAAAAATTTGAAAAAGTAACTTCTTTATATGCAATCTTTACCATTGAAAAAATACGATTGTATTATTATCGGAGCGGGGTTTTCCGGTCTGGCTGCGGCGGTGCGTCTGGCTCATTTTAATAAAAAAGTCTGCATTTGCGAACAACATTGCAGACTTGGCGGACTTAATTCATGGTATAAAAAAAATGGTTTTGAAATCGATTCTGGACTTCATGCCATGACAAATTTTACTCCGCATGACGGACATAAATCATTGCCCCTTAAAAAGTTGCTGAGACAACTAAGAATTCCTTATGAAGCTTTGGAATTATGCCAACAGAAACAGTCATCGGTCATTTTTCCGCAAGGGAGACTTGATTTCAGCAATAACTTTGAAATGCTTAAAGAATCTGTTTGTAAATTATTCCCTGATGATGTTGATGATTTTTTAAAATTAGATGCTTATATTAGAGATTATAATGGAGTTGATGTAGATGCATCATATAATTCAACCATATCTATGCTCAAAAAGAAATTGAAGAATGACCTTCTAATAGATATGCTTCTTTGTCCCGTCTCATTTTATGGAAGTGCCTGGGAAAATGATATGGATTTCGGTCAGTTTTCAATTATGTATAAAAGTATTTTCCATGAAGGTTTCTGTGTTCCTGCCGGTGGAGTGCAGGCTTTAATAAAACTCCTGAAAAACAGATTTATTGAATCAGGCGGGATTTTAACTGATTATAAAAAAAGTCACATAATGCACGATAAAGCTCTGTTGACTAATGCACCAGTAAAAAAAATACTCCAGAACAATGGTACTGTTTCAGGAATTGAGCTTGAATCAGGTGATATTCTTGCATCCGATTGTGTGATATCTTCTGCAGGATTACTTGAAACTCTACACCTTACAGATGCTGTTGAGAACTCTTCTTTCAGACCTGGTTCTCTCGGTTTTACTGAAACAATCGCTTTTTTTGAAAACAATCCTGTTGATTATGATGATACAATTGTTTTCTTTTCTCAAAAAAATAGATTTGATTATTCCAATCCGGAATCTTTATTCAGTACAAATTCAGGTGTTATATGCACTCCGGGCAATTATAATTTCCTGAATGAAAATTCAAAACCTGAACATCAAATAAGAATAACACTTCTTGCAGATTATCAGAAATGGGCTGAACTTGATTCTGAAGCTTATGCAGATATGAAAAGTAAAACTGCTGTCGCCTCCTTGAAAACTGCTGCAGATATAATGAACCTGAAAAAATTTGATACAAAACTGATAGATGTATTTACTCCCTGCACTATTAAAAAATTTACAGGCCATTTAAATGGAGCTATCTACGGTTCACCCGATAAAATTAAAAATGGAAAAACAACGATTGAAAATCTTTTTTTATGCGGAACAGACCAGGGGTTTCTGGGTATTACAGGGGCAATGCTTAGCGGTATTTCAATTGCTAATATGTATGCGCTTTAACTAATTAGTTCTTTGAATTTAATAGGTTTTCTTGTTCCTTGAGGAAATAGTGATTCTCTTAATTCTTTTTTATCCGCAAATTCAAGTTCTATTTTAACACGGAGTGAAGCACGAAGTTTGTTACTTATTTTTTCTGTAATTTCAGGATTTGCTTCCCCAGATAAAGCTATTTTTACAGTCAGCTTATCTGATAATTCCCTTCTTTCTGCGATTAACTGGTATAATATTACTTCATCTATTGAATCCAGAACTGAATATACTGAACTAGGATAGAATTTTGTACCTTTGACTTTGAGCATCTGAAACTTCCGTCCGCTGACAGGACCCAGACGCAATGTCTTCCGTCCGCATCCGCACTCTTTTTCAGGCATCAACCGACCTATATCCCCCGTCTTGTATCTTAACAACGGCATACCGGTAATATGAAATGGTGTTACTATAATTTCACCCTCTTCTCCACAAGGCAAAACTTGATTATTATCATCAACTATTTCTACAATACCAAGCTCCGGAATCAAATGCCCACCCTTTTTTTCTCTACATTCACAAAATGTTGTTACTGTCTCAGTTAACGCATAAGTTGAAAAGGCTTCTGCCTGCCAGAACTTTTCTATTTTCTCACACAAATTTGTCGATTTCAGTCGCTCAAAATTATGTGCATCATAACAACGAAGAGGTTCTCCTATACAGATTAGCTTTTTTACAGAATTATTGAATTGCACATTTAAAGTTGTTAAGTATTGTGCCAGTTTTAGCATAAATGACGGAACTCCAATGATTACAGTTGGTTTCAATTTCATAACAAGCTCTCCGCAGGCATCAGGTGAAGTTGCTCCACTCCGTATAACTGATGCTCCTATTTTTCTGCACCCTGAATAATATGCCAGACCGGCAATAAAACATTTATCCATTGTGCATAGCAAAAGGACTTTATCATGTTTTGTAATACCGGTACTTTTTAATGCCTGTGCTTCATTGTAAGCAAGCCTTTTTAAATCTGATTCTGTATAATGAAAAAATATCTTTTGTCCGGATGTTCCAGATGTGTGTACTGTATCTGCAATCTCTTCATTTGTGCATGTTAAAAATTTTTCAGGCTCTTTTTCGATTGCACTTTTCGTTGTCAGAGGAAGTTTGTGAATATTCCTTGTTTGAATAGATTCTACTGAAATTCCCGAGAGAACTTCTCTGTAAAAAGGAGAATATCGTTTCAAATATGCCAAATGTGAACAGAGCATCATATCCTGAACCTCTAAAATCCTTTCTGAAGATTCAAATGATAACTTTTCAAATAAAATATATTTCATGCGTTCTCTCGGTATTTTAATGAATTATATAATAATTTTAATTTTGCAGGCAAGCGTTTTATCTGAATTTATCCCATGGAGTTTCACGCCATTCTTCAGTATCTAAATAATGCTTGAGTGCTTCCAGAAATTCCTGAGATTTTTCCTTCGATTCTAAATCTAAATTCCATCTCCTGTTAGATTCATTTATCTTTATAACAATCTTTGACTTTTCCTGATCCAAAGCTTTTAACCTTATTGTAATGTTATCCGTATGATAAAAATCTATACACTTCTGCTGATATATATATAAATATCCGGGATCTTCTACAATTTCAGGTTTGATATAACCAAATTCAGATTCATATTTTTTGAACTTTTTCTTTAAGGCAGATGCAACACGCGGATACGGGTAATTTAACTCTTTTCCGTTCAGCATACAAGACGTTAATAGTAATACGGGAGTAATAGATAATAGTACTTTTATAATTAATTTCTTCATTGCTGTTTCCCTGTACTGTTTTTTATCCCTTTAAATATATAAAAACGGGTGTTTTTATATACAAACGGATTCTCGGAATCTTTCGAATCTGTTTTTGAACGCGGTGTTATATTTATCCAGGTCCGGTTCCCTGATACAGGAAAATCTGTCCCTATCATATAAACAATATTCTGAGCTTCAGGTATATCTTCTATTTTGTGTATTTTTCGAACTTTAGTATCCATATATAAGCAAGGTGCAACCAATCCCAATATTCCAGGTCCTTTATATACCACCAAATCACTTGGAAAAGGTACACTCTGTTTTAAATGAATATCTTTCTTTAATACAGTCGCAAATGCCTTTCCCATTTCTTTATCTCGATTATGTGTTGAACGATATGGTATTATAACAGACCAGAAAATAAGTGCAGCAGATACACTTACAAACAAAGCATGAGAAAAAACATGTAATCCTCGTTTTGAGCTAATAATTACAAATATTGCACAAACTAATGATAAAAATGCCTGCAACAGACCTTCACCAAAGTTTTTTGAACGAAATGACAGTTCCGAGGGGATAAAAGATATATCCAATTTCCACGGAAAATCTGTTAAATAGAAAAAAATAATTCCTATCGCAACAACAGCAGAACAGTAAGCAAAAATCCTTAAATACCGGTGTAACTGATGCCCATGCCTTCTTATTAAAAGCCAGTAATTAATACCACATAAAACAGATAGTGCAGGAGCAAGAAATATTTCATCTCTCGCATCCGTAAAAGGAGAAAAGCATAATAGAAAAAATAACGATATCAAGATTGTTCTCAAAAAACGGCTGAAAATTGGATTTTTATCAAGTGGTATAAACGCAACACAAAATGCCGGCCAGGCTAATATTGACCATGGCAAAAACCTGAAAACTATATCCATTGGGAAAAATATAATGTGTAAAAAATACTCTTTTATCGTCATTGGGAACAATTGTACCGACTGAAAAGGTAAATCATAGCCGGTATACCAGCGTGGAATACCCCAGGCCAAAACAAATGTCAGTAATATTAATAATCCAATCCAGAAACCAGTTTTCTTTAATTTTGGCCATACCGTCATTGGCCGCCTCATAAAAATCAGCGGAAAAATAAAATAAATAACAGCAGTCCAGCCTAATGTATAAAATCCGAATCCACAAAATAAAAACGACACAATCCATGCTGTATTCCATTTACTTTTGGCGACACCTAATGTAAACCAGGAGAACCAGGCCGCAGATATAAACAATAACGCGGTAAAATGAGGATAACCGTCAAGAGTTTTTTCTATTATTATTATACTTGAAAACATCATTGCTGCGGCAACAACTCCAGTCTGTAAATCTACTGACCGGCGCCCGGCTTCCCATACAAGAACTGATATGGCAGCAAGTGAAAGAACTGATAAAATTCTAAGTGCAAACTCTAAGTTGAATCCTAGTTTATGTAGTACTGCAGCTAACCAGGGATATAAAGGATAATGAAAAGGAACTTGCTCTCCATGAATAATGGTATTAGGCTGAGTTAAATTCATTTCATAAGCAATTGCGGCATAACGGGATTCTCTCCGTCTCAGTTGCCAGTTATCCAGCTGAAATGGCGAATATATCAGAAAAAATGCTAATAGTAAAAAACCTGCTATTATTTTTTTTGTAGGTATTGTCTCTTCATACGCGGGCATTGTCTATATATCCTTTTCTTTTTTTTTCTGTCGTTTTTTTATCATGTTTTTTAGCTTTTCAATGGACTCATCAACATATATTTGAAGCTCTTCTGCAAAACGACCGGTCTTTTTGTATTCCAGCCATATATTTAATGCTTTTCCGTACTCTTTTTTTCCCTCAAACTTCATAGACTCTTCTTTTAATTTGTCTAAATCATGCAGTGCCTGCTCTTTTCGGCGTTTTATAACTGTTTTTCGCCATTTTGCCTTTAAAATACTTAAAGTTTTATCCGCTTCTGCTATTCCCATATTTTTTGCTTCTAAAAGCTGCTCTTCTGCTTTTTGAAAAGATTCATCGTCAGACGACATTCCTCTAATATACGATAATGCCGCTTTATATGCAAGTAAAGCGTCGGCTCTTTCCCGCTTCTCTTCTGTAATTCTTATCAGAAAAATTAAAAAAATTAGTATCCCAGCAAGAAATACAAATAAAAATATATGTTTCTTTGGATTTTTATATATTGCCTTCCCAATTACAGTACGCTTTATCCTGTGTTTTACGATTTGCTTTTTACTGTATCTGCGCTTTTTTTTCTTTTTACCCGACACCTTAGGTGCTTTTTTGTGCACCATAGGAAGCTTCTCCGCCCTTATTCGCACAATTGCATTGTCTATTTCATCTATGACTGCCTGCCAGGATAAAAACCTGTCTTCTACTTTTTTCATCATCATTTTCTTGACTAGAGATACTGTTAATTTAGATATTTCTTTACGGTGTCTGCGTGGATCTGTTATCGGTTCCCGTATGTGAGCTGCTGCAGTTTCTATTGGCGTTTCTTTCTCAAATGGTAAATGCCCCGTAATCATGTGATAAAAAGTCGCTCCAAGGGAATATATATCTGTTCTGAAATCAAGATTCTTTGCCCCTACTGCCTGTTCAGGACTAATGTAAAATGGAGAGCCTACCATTACACCGTCTACTGTATAATCAGCTCTTAAATTCTGGTCCATTGATTTTGATATACCTAAATCCATGAGTTTTACATCATTATTCTCAGTTATCATGATATTGGCGGGCTTTACATCTCTATGTACCATTTTGTGTTTATCCCAGACATAGTCTAACGCTAATGCTACTTCCCTTATAGTTTCCAGTGCTTCTATTTCTGTAAATATCCCTTTGCTTTTTATGAGATTATCCACATCATCGCCTCTGACATATCTCATCGAAAAAAAACATATTCCATTTTCATATCCCGCTTCAAATGCACTGACAATATTAGGGTGCTCTACCTTGGCAAGCATTTTTACTTCCTGGTAAAATCGATTCAAATATGTCTTTTCCCGTAAAAACGGTTGATTTAATACTTTTAATGCAACTTCTCTAAGCATGGAAGTCTGCTCTGCAAGATATATCTCACCCATCCCTCCTCGCCCAATTAAACGAATTATACGATAGTCCTTTACTATTGTGCCTGATGAAAGTGGCATTGCATTCTGAGTCCTATAACGGTGACCGCATGCAGTACAGCTGATATACTCCTCGCCATTTTCTTCATTCCATAATATGCGTTCACTGCAGTGTGGACACTCATACTCTTCAATCATTGACTTATGCCTATTTCTTTGTTTTTACGATTTATTTTTTCGCCTCATTAGCTCTTTCTTCAAATAGTCTCGCTTTTAAGATAATTCCTTCGCAACTACAATATTATATCAATCTCAAAATTCAAATTTTTTTACTTAATTTCAACCCTTTATCATGAAATTGATTTTTTTACAGAACACTCAATAAAAACTTGTAAATTCACCCTTAAGATATTATCTTCTATTTTAGATTTTTAGATAAAATATTATCTTATAAAAAAATCATTTTTAATTTGTTTCTGATATACGGATTAACAGTGGGTTTATAATGACTAAAAAAAATGTTTTTCAATCTAGACGATTCAGTGTTGATATTACTGTCGCTTTTGCCGTACTCATTGCAGTGGTCGTTTGTGCCATAATTTTTATGGTCTACACTAAAAGTAAAAAAGAAGCCGTAAGAGCTGCAGGTGAACAGTTTAGAAAAAATGGCGGAAATATTATTCTTAAAACCCAGAATTACCTCCAAGAAGTAGAAAAAAATGTCCGATTGGCTACTGCAGAATTTCAGCATTCAACTGAAAAACTTGATTTTAATGCCTATTATTCCAGATTTCTCCTTAAGTCATTAACAGTGAATTCTCAAATAGCATTGATTTATTTTGGAGATATAAATGGAAACTTCCTTCAGGCCGGAAAATCTCACTCTTTAATTTTTATGAAACGCATTATCCGAAAAAAAGATTATGTCTCACCAGCTCAATATGTTTATTTTGATGATAAATTAAAATCGATAAAATCAGAGAATAAAGATAACAGAAACTATGACCCGCGTTCAAGACCTTGGTATAAAGGAGCTTCCAATACTCCTGAATCTATTTTTTGGACTGAACCATATATCTTTTTTGAAAGTGGTAAGCCAGGTATAACTGTCGCTGCTACCGTCTCTGATTTCAAAAATCAAATAAAAGGCGTTGTCGCTGCAGATATTCTGCTAAATGATCTATCTTCTTTCTTGAATGATTTGAATCTCACCCCAAATGAAATAGCTTTAATTGTTGATGAACATGATAAAATCCTTGCATCTTCTAACTATGATTTTTATAATTCAAAAATTTCGGATTATTCTGATATACCTTCTCTGAAAAATACTAAAGACCCCGTTTTGAAATCCTTTTTTAACACTTTCGACAATAAAGATTCTCTCTGCTTACCATTTTCTGTTAATAATGTTAATTACCTTGGAGCCTCAATCCCTTTTAATTCCAAATTTAATAAAAAATGGCACTTTATCATTGCTGCTCCGGAAGATGAATTTTTTGGTGAATTTAAAAATTTCCTTAATAATATTCTGATCCTTTCAATGTTTGGATTAATCACTGGTATTGTTATTACATGGTTTCTTGCTAAAAAAATTTCAACCCCAATAGAACAACTCTGTACAGATGTTGAACAAATAAAAAACTTCAATTTTGATTTTGACTCCAATATAAAATCTGCTATCACTGAAATAATCACGATGGATAATGCCATAAAAGCTATGAAACACAGTCTTAAAGCATTCAGTTTGTATGTTCCTAGAGAACTTGTAAAAAAACTTATCGCAGGAGGTGAAAAAAATATTTCTGTCGGAGGACATATCGAAGATTTAACAATCTTCTTTTCAGATATTGTCGGCTTTACTTCAATTACTGAAAAAACAAAACCTCAGATTTTAATGCAACAACTTTCCGAGTACTTTGAAGCAGTAACAAAGGAAATTGAAAAATATGACGGTACTGTTGATAAGTTTATCGGAGATGCAGTAATGGCATTCTGGGGAGCTCCCGTTAAACTGAAAAATCATCAGGAACTAGCCTGCAAAGCCGCTCTGAATGTTGCTCGCTCAATAAAAAAACTCAATAAAAATTGGGAAAAACAGGGGAAAGACCAGTTTATTACAAGAATCGGACTGCATAGCGATTCAGCAGTTGTCGGTAATATCGGTTCATCAAGCAGAATGAATTATTCTATAATCGGAGACGGGGTTAATCTAGCTAGTAGGCTAGAAGGAGTTAATAAAATTTACGGAACAGGTATTATTATCAGCGAATCCACTTACAAAAAAGTCGAAACAATTTTTGTATGCAGAAAACTTGATAAAATTACTGTTAAAGGAAAAGATGAAAGTGTCACAATCTATGAACTCCTTGATAATGCAGAAAATGCTGATGATGAACTTTTGAAATTTGCGGAAAAATGGAATTTGTTTTTCGACTTTTACCTGAACTCCGACTGGAAAACAGCATTGAAAAAACTTGATGAGTTTTCAAAAAATTTCCCCGAAGATAAGGCCGCTCCCGTTTTTAAACATAGAATTGAACAACTTATAAATGGAAATACTCCCTCTCTTAATAACGGGGTTTTCCGGATGAACTCAAAATGAGTCCTGCAAACCTATGAATATTATACAGGAACATTGGATTCTTACACTGGTAATTGTTATTGCTCTCCTGATAACCGGGGCGTGGATTTACTATAAAATTTCCAAGTTACTCTCTTCCTCTTATATGAAAAAAAAGCAGCGTCAGGGAGCAAGAGGAGAAGTGTATGCAAAAAATTTCCTTTTGAAAAAGCACTATAAAATTATCAGAGAACAACCCGGAATTCAAGCATGTATGTATATCGATGGGAAAAAAAAGGAATATACAATCCGAGCTGATTTCTTGGTTGAAAAAGATGGAGAATCTGCCATTGTGGAAGTAAAAACAGGAACAAAAGCTATAGATCCGTTATATCGTTACACACGACGGCAGTTACTTGAATATTCAGTCTTTTATAATGTAAGTAAAATATTGTTTTTCAATGCCGAAACGATGGAATTAAAACAAATTGAATTTAAAAAACTTAATATTTTATCAAATCAGAAAAATAAAATACCTTTTATACGCTATTGTAAATTGATTCTTACAACTTTTATCATCGGTGGATTTACCACACTTTTATTAATTATCTGCTTCTATGAAAATTTTAAAAAATTTATTGATTTTTTAAACCTCCATACCGCCGGATAAACTCTCTTATTATCTTATCAAAAAACAAAACCGGGGACAGGTTAATTATAACTTTTCATTACAAGCACCTGCGGCATTTATCCCTATAAAACTATTTTTATATATGAAATTTTCTTTAAAAACCGGGGACAGGTTGATTATAACTTTTCATTACAAGCACCTGCGGCATTTCTCCCTATAAAACTATTTTTATATATGAAATTTTCTTTATATATCTGAA
>Ga0256913_10000067_pt1 | contig 42849 bp, 33 predicted proteins | sample Axial_MatmetaG_FD_185970 | JGI IMG/M metagenome (GOLD analysis project Ga0256913, IMG submission 185970) | Deep-sea worm associated microbial mat communities from Axial Seamount, Juan de Fuca Ridge, Pacific Ocean - Axial_Mat | ecosystem: Environmental > Aquatic > Marine > Oceanic > Microbial... | reverse complement strand
AAAAAAACAAGGAAAAGGGATTCAAGAAAAAGTGAAATGCACTAATATTTTAAAGATATGTTCTATGTGAGAAAATTTGGGAACGAAAAACCGGAGACAGGTTGATTATACACCCCGCTGATTTATCTCAGGAGATTTGAAATTTTCGATTTAAGTAATACATTAAAGTATCAGCAAAAAATCAATCACAAAGGTAAATAAATGGGATGCCGGGAATTACAGTATTATTTCAGTGACGGAGTAAGCTCCGATTATCATAGAGCCTCCGGCAATATCCCCAACCGTTTCGCTTTCCGGTTCTCATCCGAATATCACGACTCCGAGACCAATCTGGTGTATTATAATTACAGGTATTATTCACCAGAGTTAGGCAGGTGGTTGAACCGGGACCCGATCGGAGAAAACGGCGGATTTAATCTCTATGCAATGGTTGGAAATGATCCGGTGGGAAAGTGGGATTGGTTGTGCTTTGGGACATTAAAATGAAATTAAAATATTTGACAAGTCTTGCCATTATTTTTCTCTGTTCAGGCTGCTCTAATTTGCTTGTTAAATCTGATTTCTTGCTTAAAGAAAAAACCATTCAGAATAGTAAATCTGTGGATAATTATTATTATGTCGATAAAAATGGCAAAGAAATTAAGTATGGACCTTTTGTTAGCAGAAGAACTGATAAAAATGGGAATTTTTACTTTTCTGAAATGAGCGCGTATATAAACGGAAAGCAAAATGGCTTACGAATATTACGTAAACAATTTATTACAGAAATAAGATTTGTGGAAAATAATAAAATAATGCTTGTTGATAGGTATAACTTGAAATTTGAAAAAATATCATCATTGAGATTTAAAAATGGACAACCATACGATGGTACTTTATGGCAGCTGTTTACAGGGTTAAATATCAAAAAATGTGATATTGCTGTATATCAAAACGGAGAATTGATTAATGAAATAGATTGTGATTTAAATGGCTATGAAGAAGTTGATAAAGATGACTTAATCATTAAAAAGAATATTTTTTATAAGAAAAACACTGAAATCCCATTTACAGGGGTCGTTTATACCTATTATGATGATTATACTGTAAAGACAAAGCAATACATAAGAGATGGAATCCCATTCGGAGATAAGATTACCTTTCCTAAAACAAAATGGAATAAAGGAGTCTATCATATACTGGAAAAACCTTTTTTAAACAATGCACTTAACAATCATTAACAGAAAATCCAGAATCCAGAGAATCCAGGGACAGGTTAATTATAACTGTTGGATTTTTTCTTGCATTTTAGTTTAAATTGTGCTAGAATTGGATTAATAACAAACTTGATGGTTACTAGGAAATTGCGGAGGAAATCGATTTTTCATCACCACTAACTGAACACTAACATCACACTAATTTTTTCTTCTACTTCTCCGGTCGTCGCAGTGGCGGTTTTCCCCGCTAACCCCGACAACCAGAAGGGAAAGAGTTATCTGGCTAACCGCTGGTGTTTTTTCGTCAACGCCCATCTTGTTAGTGTTCCGTTAGTGTATCGTTAGTGGTGAAAAATGAAACCTTGATTTTCTGCGGATTCTGCGGTAATCTACCATAGACATGTGACAAGATAAAATCTGATATAGGTTGATTATACTAGAATGAAAAAAAATACAAGCAAAATTCCGAAAGAACCATTTGAAGAAAAACATGCTATGTCTGGATTCTTACCAGATACTGCAATACATAAAAAAGGCGCTATATATATACAAGAACCTTCACATTCATTTCTTATATTCTTTCTGTTTATGTTGCTATTATCAGTGACTTGCCTTTTTCTGCCTATTTCTGGTATGGGTAAATATCTTATTGCTGGTGGGGTTTTCTGGGCAGGTTTATGTACTTTAATTCCACTGATCATTATGAAAACTGTATTAAAAAAGGTTATGATTGATCGAGATAATGGAATGATTAAAATTATCAAGAACGGGATTGAAGAAAATATTCCTATCCAAGAGTTGATTGGATTACAAATAATTTATCAGAATGATACCGCCACGCAATACAACAAGAGTGGATTTCAGCTTATCTTAGTAAGAAAACCTAGCGAGAATAATTATGAAAGATACTTTTTATATAAACATAAAAATCAATCTTTTGTGAAATATCTAGCAAAACAATACAAAGATATAATCGGACTAAAAATAATATAAAATGAAAGATAGAGAAAACCTTACCACTGTTCAAAAAATATGGGACAAAATCAGTCTCTTAATTGTTGCTATCTTTTTCGCTTTTTTTGTGGGGGTTGTTGGGTTGGCAGGCTATTCATTATTCAAAAAACAGGTAATTCCACATTGAATTTCTGGTTTGATGCTTTTTGCTTGTATTTTGGGGATTTGCATACTAGAATATAGGAGGAGGAAGGCTAACACCCATTTTAGGTCATTGCGTTTTTTCCTTTCGGGAATATGTCGGGAGAAAAACGGATCAATGGCTTTTACGCATCAGAAATTATTTATGATTACCCTGTTTGCGAATCGTTTAAAAATTATTTTGATCTTGAATGGTTAAAATCTTTATATGACAAAGGTTCAAAATGCCTGATGGAGTTTTCTTTTTCTTTCGTGTCAATATCCAGATATTTCCATTGAGAGAAACAAAAATCGTGCGGTTTATAATTTTTTATCCAGCGGTGAGTTAATCTGAAAGAAGTGGGATAATAGGCAAAAATCCAAGGGCACTTTTCAGTTAGATAAAGAGCCATTTTTTTATACAACCTGGTTCTTTCTGTAGAATCAGGCATTACAGCAGCTGTTTCGTACATTTTATCATACTCCGAATTTTTAAAATATGCCCTATTACAGGCACCAGCATTTCTACTGTAGAAGAGCTGAAGGAAATTCTCTGCATCCGGATAATCTCCAATCCATGAAACTCTGAAGAGCTGCATTTCACCTTTGGCGCTTTTCTGAAGGAATCTGGGCCATGAGTTAAGTACTGGTTTAATTTTTATACCTATTTTTTTCATATCTTCAACGAATAATTCTGCAATTTGTCTATCTGTAGTTGAGTTACCGCCTAAATCAAAAGTAAGCTCGAGAGTTTTTCCGGTTTTTGGATCGATTCCGTCCGGGAAGCCTGCCAATTTGATATACTCTTTTGCTTTATTTATGTTAAAAGATGAGTAAATATTTTTAAAATCAGGGTCATAACCTGCACATCCAGGAGGAATTGGTCCTTGAGCAGGGATTACACAATTATTAAAGATTTTCACTCTTTTTGAGACATCATAGGCGAGGCTAATAGCTTTTCTAAGGTTTAAATTTTCAGCAAGCAGCGGATCTGTAAAAGAAAAACCGATATAATAAATCTGAAATTTAGGAACACGAATCATTTTGATACCTTTCTCACGCAATGCCGGAATAAGTTTAAAGTTTTTATCAACAACGGCGTTAAAAGTATCTTTAGAGAGTGCACTCATATCAAGTTCGCCTTTTAAAAACATAAGCCAGGCAGTTAAAGACTGATCGACATTAAAAACAGTAACCTTATCAGGAAGGGGTAATATCTTTCCATGAAAATTTTCATTTCTATAAAGTTTATTTCTAACAAACTCTAATTTATATCTTCGTTTCCAGTAAGATAGTTTGAAAGGTCCGCTACCTACCGGGTGCGAAGCAAAATCCAGACCGTAAAACCTAACGGCTTCTTTTGGAATAATGCTTATATATGGCATAGCCAGACCGTATAAAAAACGGGGATTAGTTTTTTCAAGATAAATTTCGAAGTGAGTATCATCAATAATTCTGATCCCAGAAATTCCTTTAGAGTAAAGAGCATCACTTTCATCAGTATTCTTTCCTTTGAGATTTTCACTTTTCTTTCTAAATTCAGAGATACCTTTTATCTTATTTCTAATCAGCCAGTACCCAGAAGAGTGAACTCTAGCATCTGCAATTCTTAATAATGAAAATTTTACATCAGAAGCAGTAATTTTCCTATTTTTAAAAGAGCCGTCCTGATTTGTTCCAAAGCATTTATCTGCGGTAAAATAGAGATCATTTCTCAAAGTAAAGGAATATTTTAATGAAGGCTCATCATAATCGGGCATCCTGGTCAGCATTGAAGGTTTCAGCACATACGGGCGCTTCAGGTAATCATACTCAAGGAGTGTATCATACAGTTCTCCTACCATTTGAGAACTTGTCAAATCAGCTGCGAAAGCCGGGTCAAGTGTAGAAACAGCAGCATCAGCGGCAAAATAGAGATGTTTAGAGTTGGAGTCAGTCGATTTTTCAGAACAGGAAATAGAGGAAATAGAAAGAATGGCAGGAATCATTCCAGTGAGAAAAATTTTATAAAATAATAAAAAACCAGTTTTCTGTATATTTTTCTTAAAAATCTTCATTCAGGCAACCAATATCTCCATTGTCAGAAAAGTACAACAAAAGAATGAACATACAATCTGCAACATTAAGTAAAAAACTTTCCGAAAAATTAAGTATCCATTTTTTTGAAGCCGTAATTTGAATTACTGCTCCTTGAATGTATTATTACACTGTAAATAATTAAAAGCAACTCTAAAGGCTTAAAAAGTAAATATATTATGAATAAAATTCAGACATTAAATGAAAAGACAGTTGAGGAAAAACTCAAGGAGCATGAGGTTCAGAATTTAGATTTAATATCCATCAGAGAGCTTGTTCATATAGTAAATGAACTTGAGGAAGAATGTGGAATAAAGTTTATCCGTATGGAAATGGGAGTTCCCGGACTTTCCCCTCACCCGATTGGAATTGAAGCTGAAATCAGAGCGATAAAAGAGGGTTTTACCTCTAAGTATCCGATGATTGACGGAATTAAGGATTTAAAATTGGAGTCTTCGCGTTTTTTAAAACTCTTTCTAAATACGGAAATAGAACCTGAATACTGTATTCCTACAGTAGGTTCGATGCAGGGATCATTTGCGGCATTTCTAACAGTATGCAGGAAGAATCCAGAGCAGAACAAAGTTTTATTTATTGCGCCTGGTTTTCCGGTACAAAGAGCTCAGCTTAATGTACTTGGAATAGAATCTAAATGGTTTGATATTTTTCAGTATCGTGGAGATAAACTTGAAGACAAACTAGAAGAGCTGTTATCCCCTGGAGATATAGCCGCCATAGTTTATTCTACTCCGAATAATCCGACCTGGATATGCCTTTCAGATCATGAACTTAAAATTATTGCAAAAGTCACAAAAAAATACAATGTAACAGTTATAGAGGATTTAGCATATTTCGGCATGGATTTCAGAAAAGATTACTCAAAGCCGGGACAGGCTCCCTATCCTCCGTCAATAACCTCATATTCAGATGATTACATTCTGCTGTTATCGAGTTCTAAAATTTTCAGTTATGCAGGACAGAGAATAGCATTTATGGCGGTAAGTCCAAAATTATTCAAACAGCGTTTTCCAAACCTGAGAAAATACTTTACATCTGACATATTTGGCAAAGCTTTAGTTTACAGTGCATTATATACACTATCAGCAGGTACTTCACACTCAGCTCAATATGCATTTACAGCTCTGTTAAAAGCCGTAAATGATGGAGAATTCAACTTTCTAAAACCTTTAAAAGAATATGCCCAAAGAGCGGCAACGGCAAAAAAAATCTTTACAGACAACGGTTTTTATATTCTATATGACAAGGATGAAGATTGTGAAGTAGGTCATGGCTTTTATTTTACAATATCATATCCTTCTCTGAATTCAGCAGAACTAATGGAGGCACTGCTTGCTGTCGGGATTAGTGCAGTATCTTTAACTATTGCAGGAAGTGATTTATATAAAGGATTAAGAGCGTGCGTATCACAGATTCACAAAGATGATATGCCTGAACTTGAAGCAAGGTTGAAAAAATTCAAAGAAAAACATTAATAAAATTATAAAAGGTAGTATATGAAACAAATTGTTCTTTTTTTAAATTTGGTTATATTTATGTTAACGCTAAATATATTGGCAGAAGAAATACCAGCAGACGAGATGGCAAATGTCAAATATATTGAAAAAATTGATCTTATGCCACTACTTCTCGCCAAAAAACAGATCAGAGATGACTTCACAGTTCAAAAGGTAACAATTAACGGCAAAGAGATGCTTGAGGTAAAAATTCTAAAACAGCGCAAGAATATATGGGATCAGTTTATATCGGTCAAGATTTCTGAAAAGAACTTTGAAAAAGGGGATGTGATGTCATTTCAATATCTTATAAAATGTATTGAATCATCAGATGAGTCTTCGATGGGGCGTTGCACTTTTCAGCACACTTTACCCTGGACAGGCAAATGGATTCCACCTGTAATGACAAAGACTCATTCTCTTCAAATGAAATGGGAAAGATACTATTTACCTTACACTTCGAAAGATAAAGAATCGGATAAAGTTTGTATAACTCTTGAATTAGGCACCTATAAGCCGCAGACATTTTTAATTTCAGAAGCGTATTGGTATAAACTACCGAAAGGCACTGAGGAAAAATCATTGCCGATTTCAAAAATCACCTATGCAGGAAGAGAGGCAGGAGCACAGTGGCGAAAAGAAGCAGATGAAAGAATTGAAAAATACCGGAAAGGTGATTTCACTTTACAGGTCACGAAAAAAGGAGAACCTGTAAAAAACACAACGGTTCATATTAAGTTGAAGCACCATAAATTTGGATTTGCGTTGGCAACTCCGCCAAAATATTTCAAATCTGGAGGGCCTTTTTATAAAAAGGAAGAAATTCTGCATTATTTTAATTCGATTGTACTCCCTAATGACTTTAAGTGGCCGTTTTTCAAATATAAACATTGCCAGGCATTTATACCAGAAATCATGGAGTGGTCTAGGGAAAACGACATGAAAAACCGCGGTCATTGTATGGTATGGGGAGCGTGGAAACATATGCCTCCAGGGTTGGAAAAGTTAAAGGATCAACCGGATAAGCTCAAAAAAATTATACTTGATCATATTAGAGAGATGTCTGCCGGGACACCTCCAATAATATACCAATGGGATGTAATAAACGAGCCGTTTACAGAAAAAGATCTTACAAATCTTTATGGGGAAGAGATTCTTGATGAAATTCTTAGAGTATCAAAAAAAACAAACAGCAACTTTAAAGCCTACATAAATGATTACGGAATAATAAGCGGGACTCATAAACTTCATCAGGACGCATTTTTTGATCTATTAAAAAGATTAAAAGAGAGAGATGTTCCGTATGATGGAATTGGCTTTCAGGCATATTACGGAAGTTTTCCAATTTCACCAGTTGAAATAAAAAAGAGGCTTGACAGGTTTAATGTATTAGGCAAGGAGATGTATATTACCGAATTTAATATGGATTTAGACGATCCGGATTTATTTGCTGATTATACGAGAGATTTATTAACAATTTCGTTCAGTTATCCTGCAATGACAGGTTTTGCCTGCTGGGTTGACATGTGGAATTCAGATGGTACACCAAGCAAAGCTTTGAAAAATTGGGATACACTGGTCAACAAAACTTGGCAGACGGAACTAACATTAGAAACAGATGAAAATGGAGAAATTAAATTCAGAGGATTCAGAGGAAATTATAATATAGATTTTGATTATAACGGAGAAAAAGAGATTTATACAGTAGATTTTTCCGACACCGACAAGCAATCAACTTTTTAAAAATTTAGATTTATATAAAATCTGCAATCAAAATTTAGATTTTTTTTATACCAACTACTTTTCTAAAGTTTAAATCACAATTTTAACTTGTAATTTAGTGTTTTTTCAGTAATGGTATATCGGATTGGGAGAAATTCTAATAAATACGGGGAAAGGACTATTCCCGATTAATCATTAAATAAAAATGAATTAATTTTTTTTAAAATAAAAAAGGTTTGATTTATGTTAAAAAGAAAGATTAACAGTTTACTTTGGCTCGTTTTAGTGTCGCTTTTATTCAGCTCCTGCGGAAAAAAAGAACAAATACCGGATATGATTCGCTCAATAAAAACCGTAAAAGTGTCACAACGCGCGACTAAACAACTGAGGAAGTTTTCAGGTGTTGTATATGCGGTTAATTACGCATATCTAAGTTTTGAAGATGTTCAAGGCAGAGTAATCAAAGTAAATGTAGACATTGGAGATGAAGTTAAAAAAGGGGAAGTTCTTGCGGTTCTCGATCCTCAGAAATATATGCTTGATGTAAAAGTTGCTCAAGCACAACTGAAAAAAGCTCAGGCGAGTTTAGTAAAAGCAGAAGCTGATTATGAACGCGAAAAAATATTATTTAAAAAGGGAGCAAGTTTTCAACAGAGACTTGATACCAGAAAATTTCAATATGAAGCAGCACAAAGTGAGGTAAACAGTACTCAAGCGGGCTTAAAGCTGGCACAGCGAAATTTAAAAAACACAGAGTTAAAATCTCCTTATGAGGGTTTTATAGGAGAAAGGTTCATTCAGGCGAATCAGGAAGTAGGATTAGGCACAAGGATTTTCAGAATTGATGAAAAAGGCGACATGGAAGTTCATTTCAAAATACCGGAAAGTATAAGAAAACGCGTTACTCTGAAGATGAAGGGGAGTGTCGATATTATGGGACATAACAAACAGCATCTTGACTGTGAGATCTCATTTCTTGGAACAGCGGCAAGTGAAGGCAATGCTTTTCCAGCCAAAGCTCTGATTATAGACACCCCGAAGAGTGTAAAACCTGGAATGACTGCAAATATCAGTCTGCCTCTTCCCATTGAAAAAAGTAAACAGGGCTTCCTTCTGCCGCCCGGAGCAATACTTATGTCAATGAAAAAACAAACAGGATATGTGTATATATACAATCCTGAAACTTCTAAGGTACATAAACGGGAAGTTCATTTTGCAGGGGCACAAGGTAACTTAGGTGTTATTTCAGAAGGTTTAAATGAGGGTGATATTGTAGCGACAGCGGGAATATCCTTTCTACTTGATGGAATGAAAGTTAAATTACTTAACACTAACGGCGTATCGAATGGAGCTGAAGAATGAGCGGCTTAACTGAATTTGCACTTAAAAATTCCAGAACTATTATCCTTATGCAACTTCTCATATTTTTTGTTGGGATACTGATTTTCCCAATATACCCGAAGCTTGAGGATCCTCCTATTACAGTCAGAGAAGCTGTTGTTACAGCTTCTTTTCCAGGAATGTCTCCTGAAAGAGTTGAGCGTCTGATCACCCGACCGATTGAGGAAGAGATCAGAACAATGGGTTTGGTTGATAATCTTCAGGGGTCATCATCAAGAATTAAGTCAACATCAAAATTTGGCGAGTGTGTTATTCATGTAACAGTTAAAGATGATTATCCAGCGAGTAATTTACCAAAAGCATGGAAACGCTTAAGAAATAAAATGAATGATGTAAAACGCAAACTACCGAAAGGTACAATAGGACCTTATGTCAACGATGAATTTGGAGATACTGCAGTTGCAACCATAGCTTTAATGGGAGATGGATTTTCTCTGTCTGATCTTAGAGAAGTAGCCAGAGATACACGCGAAAAACTTATAACGCTCAAAGGTATTTTGAAAGTTGATTTATACGGGGTACAGGAAGAAGTTATATATGTATACTTCAATAATGCTAAGCTTGCGGAATTGGGTCTGAGTGTAAAACAGATTCAGGATTCACTTAAGGATCAGAATATAGTATTGGCAAGTGGCGATTTAAATATAAACAAGATCCAGTTCACCCTTGAACCCAGCGGAAGTTTTAAAACAATAGAAGATGTAAAAAAACTTCTTGTCCCGGTTGGGAACGGGAAAACTATTACACTCAGTGATATTGCAAAAATTGAATCCGGATATGTAGATCCGCCGTTCCAGCCTGTTTACTACAATGGGAAACAGTGTATTATATTAAGTGTATGTCTTCTACCAGGAGTTGATGCTGTAAATTTTGGTAAAAAGCTAAAAAAACGCCTAGGAGAAATCCAGGATTTACTTCCAATGGGATTTAATTTTGACTTTGCAACTTATCAACCTGATCTTATTCAAAAATCAGTTAACGGAATGGTTGCAAATGTTATTCAGAGTCTAGTGATAGTGCTTGTAGTTGTTGTAATACTTTTAGGATTCAGAACTGGGATGATTGTAGGTTCATTTATCCCTCTGGTTATGCTTACAGGATTGATTTCTATGGGATTTATGAATGTTGAAATGCAGAGAATGTCTCTTGCGGCAATGATAATAGCCCTTGGAATGCTGGTGGATAACGGTATATGTGTTGCGGAAGAGGTTACGACTCGAATGCAAATGGGAGTTGCAAGAAAAGAAGCAGTAACGCAGACTGGCAAAACTTTAGCAGTACCGCTTTTAACAAGTACACTAACAACGGTATTAGCGTTTTGTCCGATGATTCTACAGGATGGAGGAGCAGGAGATTATACCCGCTCACTGGGATCTGTAATTGCTGTATTACTTCTTGCATCATGGTTTTTATCAATGACCTCAACAGCAAGTGCCTGTAACTGGTTCATGAAAATCAAGCCTATAGAGAAAGATGAAGGCGGAAATGCCCCTGATCCATATAAGGGAAAACTTTATCAGACATATAAAGGTTTACTTGTCTGGATGCTGGATCATAGAATTGTAGTAATTTGTGTAGTACTTGGGATTCTGGCATTTTCACTATTTCTCTTTACTTTCATTCCAAAAACATTCTTTCCGCCAGGTGATAGAAATCAATATTTAATGTATCTTGATTTTCCTGCTGGAACAAGAATCGAGGAAACAAATGAAACAGTCAGAAAAATAGCAAAATGGCTTGACAATAAAAAACAGAATCCTGAAGTAACGAGTAATGTTGCTTATGTAGGAAGTGGTGGTCCCCGTTTTTTCCTCTCCCTTGCTCCTGACGATCCGGATCCTAACTTTGCATTTATAATTGTAAACACAGAGAGTTCAGATCAAGTTCCGCAGTGCGTTCAAAGAACAAGAGAGGAACTTCTTGACCATTTTCCTAATGTCCGTGGTAGAATAAAACAGATGTGGCTTGGTTCAACAGAGACTGGGTTGCTTGAGATCAGGCTGATGGGACCGGACAAAGACTTTTTACTTGCACAGGCAGATGTGATTCAAAAAGCAATGCTGTCTATGCCGGGAGCTCTGGATGTAAGACAAGACTGGAACAATATGGTTCCGAGAATAAAAATTGATGTAAATCAGGCAAAAGCAAGGCGCGTAGGTTTATCAACTAAAGATGTTGGAGAATCACTTAATTTCTTCATTACAGGAACAGAAATAAGTGATTTTTATTATGGTTATACCAATGTGCCCATAATTGCACGGGGTGATAAAGCGGAAAGAGAATCGATGAACTCAATCTATACATTAGGTGTATACTCTTCTCAAACAAAGAATAATGTGCCTCTTGTACAAGTTGCAGACCCGCATGCCATCGGTGATTATGATAGAATTAAAAGGTATAATCAGGAAAATTGCGTAACAATAAGTGGGAAAAATGCTGTATTTAAAGCATCTCAATTATTTGAGAAACTCAAACCAGTTTTAGATAAAATAAAATTTCCGCCGGGTAACCATTTGGAAGTAGGTGGTGAACTTGAAGAATCTTTAAAATCCCAGAAACGACTTATGAAATGGTTTCCGATCTGCTTTCTGTTAATTGTTGCACTTTTGGTCTGGCAGTTTAACTCATTCCGCAGAGCAGCAATAATTATGCTCACAATGCCGTTGGTAATTGTAGGTGCTGTTATAGGAATGATGGTTATGCATGCTGACTTTGGTTTTATGGTAATTCTGGGGTTATTATCTCTTGCAGGATCAATTGTAAATAATGGAATTGTTTTAATTGACAGAGCCGAATCTTTTGTAGATGAAGGCTATTCAAGGTATGATGCGATAATTAACTCTTGTATAAACAGGTTAAGACCAATTTTTCTCTCAGTAGCGACCACAGTACTCGGACTATTTACTTTAATATGGCCTTATAACCCGTTATTTTACGGAATGGCGAGTGTTATGATTTTTGGATTAACTGTAGGAACGGTTTTTACCCTCGGATTTGTACCTGTTTTATACTCTCTGTTCTTTAATGTTAAAAGAGAAAAATAGACAATGTAATATTAAAATTCACATATTTAAATGCTAAATTAAATTCATAATACTTGTACATAAGCCGGCTTTTTTTAAGCCGGCTTTTTAGATTCTGTACATAATATTTAGAACTCACATATCTCTCTTTTTAAAGCATTGATCTTCCCTCCTCTCAATCAATCACTTATTGAGGATAAAGAAAAAATGCAAAATAAAATACTTGACTTCAGTCCAAAGATCTGTTATCTTTACATTTACACCATAACGGTAGCCAATATTAAAGTACAATCAGACATTTAAGGGAATGTTCATATAACGCCGACACCGCAATTAGTTCAATAGACGGCTATATTGAGAAACTCAAGCTCAACTTAAATTATCGTAAGAAAAATATAAACAATTGTTCTTATACCGCGAATATGGTGGTATATATAAAATAAATTTATTAAATAAAAACAAACAACATATCGGTTTGAAAATGATAATAAAATTAGGACTTTTAATTTTTGTATTTTCTTTAATAAGTTGTAAAAAAGATGATACAACTAAAGCTAACATTGTTTCTGAATTTAAAAACGAGCAATTAGTAACGATAATAGGTTATTCATCAGATGCAATGGAACCATTTATTTCAAAAGATGGGAAATATCTTTTTTTTAATAATCGACAAGGAGTGAATGAAAAAGAACTTTATTATGCTGAAAGAATAGATGATATTACCTTTAAATTTAAAGGAGAAATACAAGGGGTAAACTCAATTGCTGTAGATGCTAATCCTACAATGGATGGACAAAATAATTTTTATTTTATTTCTACTCGCAACCTTGATACAGGGAATAAGACTATCTATAGTGGAGTATTTAATAATGGAGTAGTTACAGGGTTACACGAAATAAATGGAACAATCAATATTCCTACACCATTTTGGATAAATATGGGTGTTGAAATTTCAAAAGATGGAAATACCATATTTGTATCAAATGCAAAGTTTAATATTGGCGAAAAATTCCCATATAAAGGAAATATTCGATTTGCTATAAGAAGAGGAAAAGAGTTTAATATCCCAAAAAACGAAATGGATATATTAGCAAATATTAATACAGATAATGCTATAGAATATGCAGGAGAACTATCTGCAGATGAATTGGAGTTATTCTATTCACAAGTAACGCTGTCAACCCCACCAGTCTTTAAACTTTATTACGCAAAAAGAGATCAAAAAAATGGAAAATTTAAAACTCCTATTTCAATCACCGAACCTTTTGATGAAAATATATATGCCTTTGTAGAAGGACCATCTTTAACAAATGACGGGAAAAGGCTATATTACCATAAACTAAAAAATGGTATATTTTCAATTTTTATGCTTTCAAGGTAATATCGATATAAATCAAAAAATGATAAGGAACTGAAAGTTCCGCACATTTTTAAAAAGCAGTTTCCCGATTATACAATATGAGCAAGTATTTAAAATTGTAAAAAAAGCGACACATTTATGCCGCTGTAAATATAAAAATTCGATACTGATTATGATTTTGCCGGAACTTTAGGGAAGATCGTCATACGAAGGGTGGTACATCCGTATGGAACTAAAGAGATAAACTCCTCAGAAGATTCAATATTATCTTTAATAAAATCATCTTTTGGTAAATCAGGAGTGTGTTCCCAGTTACCTTTGGCAGGCTTACCAAAGTTATCAACTTCTTTTAATTTCAAAGTTTCCCAACCGTTAATTTTCCTTGCTGGTACAGTAATTGTAATTCTCGCCCCCTCTACGGTCCAGGGGTTACCATAAGGCTTATGATATTCAACATGAAACTGAGAAGCATCCGGCAAAACAGCATAATTCCAGGGGCTCAGAGGTCTCATTTCAAAAGCGGGAAGCCTTTTGGTCTGTCTCTGCCATTTTTTATCAATAGTTCTTTTTTCTTTTATTGGCAGAGAAAATGCAAGAGGCCCTCTTTCAATGCCGATTCCGCCTTTAGGCCATTTACTTATTTTTACTTTCATAGGTAAAAGTAAACTAACAGTATCATTATGTTCAAAAGTACGATTAATTTCAACAAAGGTTCCTTTTTTACATTTAATATCGGTTTTTTTACCGTTTATAACTATTTTTGCAGAATTACACCACGAAGGAATTCTTACAAAAAATGAGAATTCTGTTTTATCTTCAGTTCTGATTTGAAAGTCAATAGATTCAGAAAAGGGATAATCAGTCGATTCAACTATGGTTACAATCTGTTCACTATTTGGTGCTTTAAAAGAAAAACGGGAAGGTCCGAACAGAGTGGCAACCGGAGAACCTTCGGGAGTAATCATCCACATTCTTGCAGCATAATTAGGCATAACACGATTTACCTCCCCCATGCAGCAATCGGTATCATGAGCAGACCGGTAAGTCATACGCGGTGAAATATCGGCACACTTTGTATGATTACTATTATTAGTAGCAAGCACCTGATTAGGGCATGAAAAGTATTGTCCGGCAGAAAAATCTTTAGTTACAGCTCCCGGTGCAGCATTAAAACAGGCTTTTTCAATTTTATCAGCATATTCAGCATTTCCCGTTGTCATTAACAAATACCCAACACTCCAGGTATAATCTGCAATATCGCAAGTTTCATGTGCATCAAGAGGATTTCTCCCCTGAACATGTTCAGTACTACTATTTACTCCGCTTATAAGCATAGCTTTTTTATCAAGTTTTCTGAAAGCTTCAACTGAGTCATTCAAGAGTTCTTCATCTCCAGTATAGAGATAAAGAACAGCTCCTAGCTTACAAAGTTCGTTATAAGTTACTCCATGATCTTTAGGACGGGTGTATGAATGCAAAGCAAAAGGAGAACCACCCTTAGGCTCCAAATGAGCCATAAAATATTTGTATGCTTTTAGTGCATTATTTAAAAGTGTTTTATCTCCTGTAAGATTATATGCCCAGACCATGCTTTCCACATTTACAGTTTCACGCTCAGTATGATAACTTGCAGTACCTGCTAAATAATGTTTTCGGACAGCTTCAGCTAGAGTTAAATCTTCAGTTGCACTAACATGAGCAGCAAATGCACGGAAAAGAACAGCATGCGGCCACTGATTATTTGCATCTCTATTTTTCATAAAAGGAGCGCCCAAAAAACCATCTTCATCAGGATTTTCAACGGTAAATTTGATTTGAGTAATAGCTTTTTCAATTAACCTCTTATCTTTTAAAAGATGAGCACATCTCATTACACCGTCAATCCAATAAGCCATTTGTTCGTAAGGCCACCATGAATCAACTCCTCCATCCTGAAACTCCTTTTTTCCCCAACAGTTAGTATCGTAAGGATAGCCTGTTTCAGGTAAATGTCCAGTCATTCCGTTTTTCTGAGTTATCAAGTAATTTCTCAACCAACCTTCAGGCTCAATATCCGATATTTTTACTTCAAGATATTTAGCATATTTTTTCATAAAAACTCCTTAAAATGAAATTATTAATATTATTTTTGATATTTATGCCTAAAATACAGCATAGCACTTTTTATACAATAAATTTTTATAAAAAAACAAAAAATTTTACTATAATAACGATCTGGTATATAAAATATTGCATATAAGCTCAATTCTTCTGAAAAAATAGAATATTATATGGTAATAAATTCAATAATCACTGTTGTAAAGTTAGTTAATAAAAAAACTTTCAGGGATTGTATCAATTAATGTTTATGTTATTTTACATTGTTATTATGAATAGTAAAAATAAAATTTAAAAGGTATTTAAAGAGTATAATATGGAAAAAGTTTTCACAATAGAACAACTGGAAAAACTTTTAAACACAAGTAGTTACAGTGAATTAATAAATAAATTGGATGCAATGGATCCAGCAGATGTCGCTGATTTGCTTGAAGAAATACCGCCAGAACAACAGGATAAGATTTTTTCTATACTGGACGCGGAAAAAGCTTCTGATGTTTTGATTGAGCTGGAACAAAATGAACTGGATGATTTTATAGAAAGAGCGGAACCCAAAGAACTTGCAAAATTCATAGGAGAAATGGCTCCTGATGATCAGGCAGATATTTTAGCTATTGTAGATACAGTAAATCGAAACAAGGTAATGGACTTTCTTCCGGAAGATGAGAGACATAAACTAAGAGCACTGTTAGGATATGATGAAGAATCTGCAGGCGGGATAATGACCCCTGAACTTTGTGTTGTCCCGATTAATGCAACTGTGCAGGAAGCAGTTATGGCAATTGCCGAACGCGAATTTGATGACCCAATTTCAATGGTATTTGCAATTGATAAACAAGGCAGATTACAAGGGGCTGCACACATATCTGAATTATTATCAAAGCCAGGCAATGCCAAAATGAGGGATGTAATAGAAAAAGTTCAGGCAGTTGCAAAGGTAGATGAAGATCAGGAGAGTATTGCAAATAACTTCAGAAAATACGATATGTTAGTAATGCCCGTAGTAGATGACAATGGGGTTTTGGTCGGAAGAATTACAGTTGATGATGTTATGGATGTAATGCAGGAAGAAGCAGTCGAAGATATAGCCCACATGGCTGGTGCTCCAGATATGGAGAAACACGAAGACTCACCTGTAAAGATAGTAGCATTAAGAATGCCTTGGCTGATGATTACAATGTTTGCAGGATTAATTAATAGTATTATAATTCAGAAAATGATTGGTTTAACTACAATTGAGGGCCTTGCCGCCTATGTGCCTGTAGTAATGGCAATGGGAGGGAATACTGGTATGCAGGCTTCTGCTATAACAGTTCGTGGAATTGCATTAGGAGAAATAGAATACGGAAAACTTTTTAAATTATCATTAAAGGAAATCTTAGTTGGAGTCCTCATGGGGATATCTTGCGGCACGGTAACAGCTTTTCTTGTTTATGGGAAACTTGTATTTATTGGAGGTGTTACGGCAGTTCCTCCTTTAAAACTTGCATTTGTAGTTGGTATATCAATGTGTACTGCAATGGGAGTTGCGGCATTATGCGGAACAATTCTACCGATAATACTGCATAAGTGGAAAATTGACCCGGCTCTGGCTTCCGGTCCATTTGTAACAACAGGCAATGACCTTGCTGCATCTATGATCTACTTTGCAATGTGTATTTTACTCCTCCATTAAGACTTATTCATTAACATTCTCAAACTTATTTCAAATATAGCAAACCATATCAGATATCAATAATTTTATCTAAAATATCAATATTTCATAAAATAACCTTGTTTTTGAGTTTCATTTATGATAAAATTGTATTGGGTAGGTAATATTATCATTACAACAGTCTCTTTTTTGTGTATTTGATATTTATTGCCAAATAAATAAAACTTATTAATCAGTTATTTAGATTTTATGGAAGACATTCAATGATACACAGCAGCAAAAACATCAGGTACATAACCATAACTTTACTAATAATTGGAATTATTTTAGTAATATCAGGTCTATATTATTTAAATAAAGTAAGTTCTTCTAATACCTGGACAGAAGTAAACGGGCGTATTATTGATGCACAAATGAATGAATTTCCTGCCACAACTGTAAATAAGTCGTGCATATTTTATCCTGATATAAAATATGAATATCATTTTAATCAAAAAACCTACTTTAGCCATCAAATTGGTTGTAACTTTAACTGGACACCAGGATTGACAGGCGGATACTATGCCGGATCAGAAGAGCAAGTTTCACAATTTCTTAAACGATTTAAGTTTAATTCAATAGTAAAGGTATATGTCAACCCTGAAAACCCTTCTCAATCAGCTTTAATTAATGGAGTAAGGCTGCATGATTTTATTTATCTGATTTTAGGTATGCTATCTATATCAGCTGCCCTATATCTGAAAATATTCAACCGGGCATTTTTTTATGATCAATCCTAAATTAACAATACACTTTAAAAAGGAAAGTTTGCTCAAACAACAGATCTATTTTCTTCATTCTATGTATCATATTATAATTAAACTCAAGAACTTATATATTTTGATATTATTTTCTTATACATTATTTATTAAATGTTAAATTTTATGTATTAAATATTTACAGACATACACTTAATCAGGCTAATATTTCCAAAAGCTTTGATTAAAAATAAAAAGAATGAGTATATTCTGCCCAATCTAAAAAGGCAAACATGGCAATTTCTGCTCAATTATTGAACTTTTAATACTGAAAAAGTATGCAGTAAAGAAAAATACAATAAATCCAAGAAGGTATTTAATATGCTTAACATGCTAATTGTAAAGTCATTAATGAAGAAGCAATAATACGCTACAGATTATTAAACATATCAAATCAAAAATTATGGCATATTAACTGCTAAAAAGTGAGTGAATATTTAAATTGAAAAATATAAATTATATAAAAACAGACATGATAATGATCTGTTTGGAAAGAATTGGTTTATGCTTGTAATAACTAGAATTTGCGGTATATTTAGCGTTCTAGTCAAGTTAAAACCTAAACGAAAGGAGTATTGATGAAAAAACTTTTAGGAGCTACGGCTTTATGCGTAATGACATTTGTAGGAACAGTAAAAGCAGCACCGCCTGTTGATACGACCACCCAAATTCCGGAAACACTGGTAAGAGAATCATTTTCTTCAATTGAACGGGGAATGAACTTTCTGCTGGATTCTCAGGAGAAAGATGGATCTTGGATTCATCACCCTGCAGTAACTGGTTTAGCAGTAATTGCTCTTCATAACAGTGGAGACATAGGAAAAGAAGTAATCAAAAAAGAAGCAATCAAAAAAGGATTGTCATTCATAAGGAAATATGCCCAGAAAGATGGCTCAATATGGATGGCAGGAGCTGAAAAGGAATATCCTAATTACACGACTGCTGTTGCATTATGTGCATTGGCAACGGTTGGGAATCCTGAAGATGAAAAAATTATGAGAAATGCAAGAAAATTTCTCATTGGCTCACAAGTTACAGATAAGAAAAGTAAAAATTTTGGAGGAATAGGTTATGGGAAATCAGGACCTGGCAATCCGGATTTATCCAATACGCAGTGGGCTCTTGAAGCTTTATATCTGACAGAATACTTAGATAAAGAGCCAAAAGCAAAAAGCAAGAAAGACACTGAAAAATCAGATTTAGCATGGAAAAATGCTGTCCAGTTTTTAAGTAAACTTCAGAATGTCCCGGAGACAAACGATGCAGTCTGGGTCGTAAAAGATAAAAATGATCCGAATTACGGCAGTTTTATTTACAAAACAGATGAAAGCAAAGCTGGAAAAGATGAAACCAAAAAAACACTCCGCGGATATGGTTCAATGACTTATGCCGGATTAAAAAGTATGATTTATGCGAAACTGACAAAAGATGATCCTCGAGTAAAAGCTGCGGCTGAATGGGGTGCTAAAAACTATACTATGGATGAAAACCCTGGTATGGGTCCTCAGGGATTATTCTACTACCTTCATACATTTGCAAAAGCACAAGCTGTACTGGGCGATGAAAATGTGGTTTCTCCTGATGGCAAAAAACATTTCTGGCGTCAAGATCTTATTAAAAAGATGCTTAATATGCAGAAAGGTAATGGCTCATGGAGTAATGATAAAAGCGGAAGATGGTGGGAAAGTATTCCTCAACTCACAACTTCTTACGCTTTAATGAGTCTGGAAATTGCACTTGGTTCTAAATTAGCTAAGAAAAAATAAAAAACTCCTTTTTGTGTTAACCTTTAGATATATTTTTAGAGTATATCTGAAGGTTTTTTTTTATTTTTTTATTCACTTCCTTGAATAAGACTTTTTTTGCTGTACTTTTTTCTTGAATTCTCTTTGGTTATATAGAAAATACAAATGTTTTTAAATTTAGAATAAAATACAAAACAAAAGGTGAAAAAATGCGAAGTGATGTAATTAAAAAGGGCTATGAACGAGCACCTCATAGGTCTTTAATGTATGCTACTGGTGTTCAACCTGAAGATATTGATAAACCATTTATTGCTGTATGTAATTCATATACAAATATTGTTCCTGGACATTGCCATCTCAATAAAGTAGGAGAGCTTGTTTGTAAAGAGATCAAAAAAGCAGGTGGTACTCCTTTTGAATTTAATACAATGGCAATTTGTGATGGAATAGCAATGGGGCATAACGGAATGAAATATTCATTACCGTCAAGAGAAATCATTGCAGATACAGTTGAGTCAATGCTGATGGCTCACCCGTTTGATGCAATGATCTGCATTCCGAACTGCGATAAAATTATACCGGGAATGCTTATGGCTGCAATGCGCCTGAATATACCTACGATTTTTGTTTCAGGCGGTCCTATGGCGGCAGGAAAAATGGATGATAACTCAGCATGTGATCTTATTTCAATATTTGAAGGAGTTGGAAAACTTAAAGTTGGAGAGATGACAGAAGGCGAACTTGCAGATGTAGAAGTGAAAGGATGCCCAAGCTGCGGCTCTTGTTCAGGAATGTTTACAGCTAACAGCATGAACTGCTTAACCGAGGCAATTGGAATGGGATTGCCTGGTAACGGAACTGTGCTTGCAACTGATCCAGCCCGTAACAATCTTTGGGTGACAGCTGCAAAAAGATCCGTTGAAATGGCTCTTGATAATGGTCCTCTACCACGGGATATTGCAACTTTAGATGCTTTTATCAATGCCTTAGTTGTTGATATGGCAATGGGTGGAAGTACAAATACAGTGTTACATACTCTTGCAGTTGCTAATGAAGCAGAAGTAGACCTGAATTTAGCCAAACTTGATGAAATCAGCAGAAAAACTCCGAATATATGCAAGGTATCTCCATCAAGTCACTATCACATGGAAGATGTTGATGCAGCAGGTGGAATCAGTGCAATTATTAAAGAAATATCGAAAACTGGATTAATTAATAAAAATTGTATTACAGTTACAGGAGAAACAATCGGTGATATCATAGCAAAATCATCAGAACCTGATGGTACAGTAATCAGAAAATTAGACAATCCATACAGTGAAGATGGTGGACTTGCTATCCTTTACGGAAATTTGGCTGAAAAGGGTTCCGTTGTAAAAAGTGCAGGTGTAGCACCATCAATGATGACACACCGCGGACCAGCTGTAATTTTTGAAAGTCAGGAAGAAGCTTGTGATGGAATTCTGGCGGGAAAAGTCAAAAAAGGTGATGTTGTAGTCATTCGCTACGAAGGCCCTAAAGGAGGACCTGGAATGCAGGAAATGCTCGCACCTACAAGTTATATAATGGGACAGGGTTTAGGCGAAGATGTTGCCTTAATAACTGATGGAAGATTCAGTGGTGGTACTCGTGGAGCCTGTATTGGTCATATAAGTCCTGAAGCTGCAGCAGGCGGCACAATTGGTCTGGTAGAAGAAGGTGATATAATAACAATAGATATACCAAACAGAAGTCTAGTTTTGGAAGTGAACGATAAGGTTCTTGAAGAACGCAGAAAAAACTGGAAGAAAAAAGAAAAATCTTTAAGCGGCTGGTTGAAACGCTATGCATCATTGGCAACAAGTGCAGATACTGGTGCTGTTTTAAAAGCATTAGATTAATATAAAATTTTCAAAAAAATAAACGGCAGAATTATCATTCCTGATATTTCTGTCGTTTTTATTTGAATATGAAAGCAATGAATCAGAAAATTCCTGAACAATGGTTAGAACCACTCAATTTGAGTAATGGTATTATATTACCGCATAGAATAATGCCCGGACCTCTTCATGGGGTAATGAATCCCCTCTTCTGCAGAACAATGAATGAACTGAATATTTTTGATTACTGGATAACTCCATTTATTCAACTTAGCACTGCACCTCCAAAATTAAAAACTTTATCAAAAAAAATATCAATATACCTTGCCGGATTCAAACCTGGCAGACATTTAATTGTTCAACTTTTAGGTTCAGACGCGGATATAATTTCAGAAACAGCATTTCGTTTACAACAATTAAATGCAGTTGGAGTTAATCTTAACTTTGCATGTCCGTCAAATAAAGTTTTAAAAAGCGGAAATGGCGGAGCTCTTTTACAAGATGTTTCAAAGATGCGTGAAATCATATTGAAAATAAAAGAAAAAGTCCCAAAATTATCTATAAGCGTCAAGGTTCGTTCCGGTTATGAATCCTCAGATGAGATGAATAATTTTCTTCCGAAACTTTCAGATCTGCCTGTCGATTTTATAATGTTTCACTTTCGCACAATAAAAGAAAAATATACAATGGTTGAAAAAAGAATAGAGCGGATAAAAAAAGCTGTGTGTCTATGTGGGGCAACCCCATTAATAGCTTCCGGAGATATTTTCACAAAGACAGATGCTGTACAAATCGGATATCTGACCAAATGTGACGGGATATGCATAGCAAGAGGACTAATGAACAATCCGTTTTTACCACTGATATTAAAAGAAGAAATCAATGAAGGAAACGATCAATATAATAAAAGGTATTTTTATAATCAAATGAACAATATAGCAAAAAGTTTTCCTGAATACAGAGGCAAACGATATTTTATAGAGATAGCAAAAATGATGTGGGGTATTAACAGTAAAGAGTTTAAAAGTCTTAATAAATAAAATATACCAGAAGCAATAATTATTTTCTCTCTTTTTTCACAGAAAAGTTTTAAAAATAATAATATTATGGTAAGTTTTATAAAAGTTTATGATAGCTTGATTGAATTTGTACTGAAAATAATAATAAAAGCTTAAACTTTAGTAATTTACAACTCGGATGATAAGGAAAACTTATTTTAAAAAAGTTTTTACGGTAAAAATCGAATTTAGAAAGAAAGAAATTTATGAATCTTCGGCAACTTCGTGATAATATAGATGAACTTGATACGCAAATCGTTGATTTGCTAAATCGCAGATGTCAACTTGCTGCGAAAGTAGGAGAGTGGAAAACTCTGCATGATATACCATTTTATGTACCTGAACGAGAAAAAGAACTTTTTGAAAGATTAAAAGAAAAAAATTCGGGTCCGATAACTGACAAATCCCTATTTTTTATATACAGAGAAATTATTTCTGCTGCAATAGCACTTGAAAAACCGTTGAAAATTGCTGTTCTAAACAACATTAATAATAACGGATCTGCAGAAGCAGCAAGAAAAACATTTGGAGATTCAGCTCAATATCAAACTATGGAATCCACTACATCTCTATTTGATGCTCTGGAAAGAAAATTTACCGACTATGTAGTTTTACCGATTATAGATAAAAATCTTTCTTTTATCGAAGATGTATGCGAAGAGATACCGTTAAATGCTAAAGTTTGTGCAGAACGCAAAATTGATTCACCTGCAACAAGCGGGACTTATCTGATTTTTGGGAACCAATCCCCCGAACCGACATCAGAGAGCAGAACTCTTTTCATCATACAAAAAATTAATTCTGAAAAAATTACGGAAACATCTGAATTGATGAATATAGAAATAACCTTACTTAATAATCTAAAATACAAAAAATTGAATTCAGTTTTATGTGAAATTAAAGGTCATATTTCTGATAAAAAAATTGAATCTTTTATTCAGGCAGTTAAAGCAGATAATAAAGATAATAAAGTTATTATGTTTGGTTCATATCCTCTTCTTTTTTCTTAAGATTTTTTTAATATTATTTCTTATTTTATCAGTAATGAACTGAAAATTCAAAATATTACTCTTTAAAATTGTGAAAACTCAAGTTTAATTATCGGAGACAGAAAATGCAAAATATTTTATTTTTATTAATGGACGGATTTGAAGAAATAGAGGCGGTTATTCCTATTGATATTCTCAGACGCATGAAATTTAATGTTGTGACAGCAGGTATTAATAACACTGTCACTGGAGCTCATCAGTTAAAATTTGAAACTGATACCCTTATCAGCAATATAAACTGTAAAAAATTTGATGCTCTTGTTCTGCCTGGCGGAATGCCTGGTTCAAAAAATCTAAGAGATTCAGATGAGGTGATTAATATAATTCAGTCTATGTATAAAGAGAATAAACTAATTGCGGCAATATGTGCAGCTCCAATAGCATTAGCGAAAACCGGGATTATGAATGATATTACTTGTACTGCATATCCTATGCCGTTAACAGCTAAAGCTCTTGAATCCGCTAATTTAACAGAAAATCAAGTAGAGAAGGACGGGAATATAATAACAGGTAAAGGACCCGGTGCAGCATTTGCCTTCGCATTTAAAATTGCTTCAGCTTTAGGAAAAGAAAAAGAAGCTACTGAACTTAAAAAATTGATGTTTATTGCCAGTTGATACTCCTTTTCTATTTAAACTTAGAATGAATGTTTTGCTATAATTTGCCAACTGAAAAAACACAAAGCAGAGTTGCGGGTAATTACCTCAACTTGATTAATTAAATAAGGATATTATATGAGTTTTACATTATTAAAATCAACTGCCAATAACTCAGCAAGAGCGGGTATTTTAGAAACGGCACATGGTGTGATTGAAACTCCGGTATTTATGCCAGTAGGGACTCGTGCAAGTGTCAAAGCAATGTCTCCTGAAGAACTTGAAGGTCTTGGAGCATCTATTATATTGGGAAACACATATCATTTAATGCTCAAACCTGGTTCAGAGATAATTAAAGAAGCCGGTGGACTTCATGGTTTTGCATCATGGAACAGGCCAATTCTTTCCGACAGTGGTGGCTATCAGGTTTTCAGTTTGGCTAAATTGCGGAAAATTAAACCCGACGGTGTTGAATTCGCATCTCATATAGACGGAAGTAAACTCTTTCTCGGTCCTGTCGAATCAATAAAAGTACAAAGGGATTTGAATACAGATATTGTGATGGCATTCGATGAATGTACTCCTTATCCATGTTCTCATAAAGATGCTCTGAAATCTCTGGAACTTACAACAAAATGGGAAACAATGTCCCGTGAACAAAAACTTAATGACGGTCAAATGATGTTCGGAATCGTCCAGGGAGCAACTTATCAAGATTTACGAATAAAATCAGCAGAAGATCTTAAAAAACTTAATTTTGACGGTTACGCGATAGGCGGGCTCAGTGTTGGTGAACCTGAAAAAGCTATGATGGAATGTGTTGAATGGGTTACACCTGTTTTGCCTGAAAATAAACCACGGTATTTAATGGGCGTTGGACTGCCTCATCAAATTATTAAAGCTGTAGCACGCGGTATCGATATGTTTGACTGTGTTATACCCACAAGGCTTGCGCGTCATGGTAGTGCATTCATCAAAGGCGGGACTACAATTCCTGTTAAAGCAGGACGATTTTCAAAAGACTTCACTCCTGTAGACCCTCACTGCTCTTGTTACTGCTGTAAAAATTTTTCAAAAGCATACATCAGACACTTATTGAATGTAGGTGAAATTCTTGGCATACGCTTACTTACCATTCACAACCTCCATTTTTATCTGAATATGATGAAAAATTTGAGAGAAGCAATATTAAACGATTCTTTTGATGAAAAGAATTTTATAAAAAATGTTTTATGACAGTTCGCCCTTCTATTTAAACAGGTATTCTTAAAAAAAAATAGCTTTTTTTTTGTTTTTTCACTTGCCTTTCTTTCATAATCGCTTATTATAAAAATCCCGACTTTCGGGGCCGTAGCTCAGTTGGTTAGAGCAGACGACTCATAATCGTCTGGTCGCAGGTTCGAGTCCTGCCGGCCCCACCATTTTTACTTTATTAATTTTTGCTTGTAACAACGGTCCTTGTTTTAAAATGAAAAAAAATATTATCCTTTTTGTTTTGTGTACCGTATTAATAACATCATGTTCCACTTTTAAAAAAGAGATGGAAAAAAATCTAGGTCCCGTTCTGACAAATATTCGTAATACAAGCTATAATTCTTATCTTAAAAAGAAATATTCATATCTTGACAAACCAACAAATGACCAAAAAAGACATTTAAGTAAAGCTCAGAAGAAAAAATTAAAGCTCAAGGCTGCTATTAATAATTCCGCCGTAGGACAATTTATTAAACCGCCATCAGTTCAGGGGCATATTGATTATATCCACGACAAACGATTCAATGAAATGGAACAGAATGCACTAAGTGAAGAACAGGAAAAATACGAAAGCCAAGCAAAGCTAAAATTTAAAAGAAATCACGAAATACTCTATGATGACTACTAATTCCCTGGTAGTGTCTTTTATTTTCACACATTTGTTTTTCACGATTCCCCGATAGTTCTACTCTTTTACCTTCTCAGGTATAATTTCAAAAACTTTAACGCTTCCTGTACCACCTTTTTCTCTCTAAACTGAAAATGTACTCCCCGTCAGGGATGCTGTAGAACTGCAAGGCAAAAACAGAGCGAAAGAAAAAAGTTCTTTAGAATCCACCTATTATTCCTTTCCCTGATCGTATAAACGCCACATGTCAAGATATTTTACCGTTCACCGTGCTTATACCTTGCAACTGTGCATCAATTCAAAATCAGATAATGCCCCCTGATATAGAAGTCATTTCATTCCGTTATTTCTTTTCAGACGACTCCAATATTTCTGCTGGAAAGGATATAAGCAACCATTAAACTATAAATCTAGCTGAACAATTACAATATCACCGTAATTTAATTTTTCTGAGAAAAGAGATTCTGGATTCCTCTTTTCAAAAATAATTCTGAATGCTCGGATGACTCCTGCATGGGTCACAAGTGCAATTTTTGAAAATTGTTTATTTTTTAGCTGTTCAGTAAAACACTTAACCCTGTCGCATAAATCCTGAAATGACTCACCTTCAGGGCAGGAATAAGTCATATAGTTATCAAACCATTTTTTCCCTTCCGGATCCTGAAAAATTGCATCCCAGGAAAGCCCTTCCCATCTGCCGAAGTTCATTTCAGTTAAAAGGTCTGAAATTATGTAAGATTCAAAAAGTTCATCAGCAAGCATTGAACATCGTTTTAACGGACTTGAATATACAAAATCAAAAGTAATATCACTTATTTCTTCTTTTATTAAAGCAGATTCACTTTTGAATGTTGCAACAGGCAAAAGATCAGTTTTCCCATAACAAATGCCAGGTGAAATATCCGGTTTAGTATGCCTGATCAGATAAATTTCCATTGCGCAAGGACTCCAATTAAAAAAAGCAGTTCAAAAATCTGTTGAGTTGCTCCAAGTATATCTCCTGTATATCCGCCGACCGCATCCACAAAATATTTTCTTACAATCATAAATAAAACTCCAAGAACGGGAATAAGAACCATAGGCTGCAAGGAAGGATAGAGGAGAAATAAAAAACATAAACCTGAAATGAGACCGAAAATAAAGCCCGGCACTGAAATCAATGTAGCAACAAATTTACTTTTAGCACTGGATTCCTCGGTGACATATCGGGAAGTTAAAACCATAATTAACGGAAAAATACGACTGACAGCCTGCGAAACAATAAGTATATATGGAAGACGCTCAGGTGTAAAGTTTTTCAACAGCATAAATTTTAAAGCTAATGCTGAAACAAAAGCAGCAGTCCCAAAAGTGCCGATTCTACTGTCTTTCATAATCGTAAGAATCTTCTCTTTTGTGTAGCCACCTCCAATTCCATCAGCCGTATCAGCCAACCCGTCTTCATGAAACGCACCAGTAAAAACAAGAGCTGCAATCATAGTGATAACGAGAGCAGGTTCGTACGGCAAAAAAGCGTAGACAGCCAGAAAAACTCCTGCCTGAAGAAGGCCTAGTAAGGCTCCGACTAAAGGCAGATATTTTATATGAACATTCCTGTATTCCGCCTTATCTTCAAAAAAGCGGAAAACCGGAATTCTTGAAAAAAACATCAGAGCACTTAAAAAAATATAATACTCTTTAAAAATTCGTTTCACTTAATCTTTCTCACTTACTGCTGCTTCTTCAAAACTTGCCATCTTATTTAAAAAATTGACTCCTGAACGAACTACAGGCAACGCAACAGCCGCACCGCTACCCTCCCCTAAACGCATATTAAGGCGCAATAGAGGTTTCCCGTCAAGAGATTGAATCATCTTCCCGTGAGCATATTCATCGGAAAGATGTGCAAAAATAAGATAATCTTTAAGTTGCGGATACAATTTAGCGGCAACAAGAACAGCAGAAGTGATAATAAAACCATCAACAAGCACAGTCATTTTCAATTCTGCAGCTTTTAAAACCGCTCCCGCAGTCATTGCAATTTCAAAACCACCTAAACACTGCAGAACATCCATAGCATTGACCGCATCCGGATGTTTATCTAATGCTTTCTCAAGTATTTTAATTTTATTTTTAAGTTTTTCATCATCAAGACCCGTTCCTCTTCCAGTACACTCAGATACAGGAAGATTAAGAATGCGACTCATTATTAGAGCTGCTGATGAAGTATTTCCAATCCCCATCTCTCCAAAAGCTATAAGATTTGTTCCCTTTAAATGAGCTTCAACAACAAGTTCAGCTCCAGCCTGCAACGCCTTTTCGCATTGCTCGGGTGTCATAGCTGGACCCTGCAATATATTTGCAGTGCCTTTTGCTATTTTCTTGTCTATCAATGCAGGACAATTTTCAAACTCAAAATCAACACCAGCATCAACAACCTGAAGATCAAAACCATTCTGTTCAGCAAAAACATTTACAGCGGCACCTCCATTTAGAAAATTAAAAACCATCTGAGGCGTTACTTCTTTAGGAAAAGCACTTACACCCTCGTCTGCAAGTCCATGATCTGCCGCAAAAACTATGAGAGTAGGATTAGTAATATCAGGTGTCTCTGTTTGTTGTATCATAGATATTTTCATTGCTATTTCTTCAAGCATCCCTAAAGACCCCGGCGGCTTTGTTCTAGTATCAATTTTCTGCTGTATTTCTGCCGCCAGTTTTTCATTCTTCACACTTGAAATATTAAATTCCATTTTTATTCCTTTCTTAATTCTTTATTATTCTTTAATATTGAAATTTTTTCTCTTAAACTCTTTTAAGTGACCGCTCTCTTTTAAATAACCGGCAGGTAGTGGATGACCGGTTTTTTTATACCATAATTTTGTCTCATTAACCATCTCTTTTACAATATCTGGTTTTTTATCCGCAATATTTTTCAGTTCATAGGGATCATCTTTTATATCATAAAGCAGTAATTCGCCTTTGTCGGTGCTTATTAATCTGTAACGACCGTCAAAACAAAGCCTTGCTCCTTCAATCTCGGAAAAAACATAACGCTTCTCCGAATTATCCGCAACTTTATCTGATTGTTTTTTCAATGTTTCAAGAAGGGAATTTCCAAATGGAATATCTTTATCTCTCTTTTCTGCTTTCCCAATATCCAAAACCGTCCGGACAATATCAAGCAGTTCGACGGGAGAGTCTTCAATATATCCCTGCTTAAAATTCTCGGGATAAGCAATTATTAACGAAGGTGAGGTTACCTCATTAAATAGAGTCCCTTTGTGTATTCTGCCGTGATTTCCCATGAAAATTCCGTGATCAGAAAAAAAGATAATCACAGTATTTTTCTGCATGTTATTACTTTTCAACGACTCTAGAACCCGTCCGACAAGTTTATCTAAACAAGTACAGGTCGCAGCATAAGCCTTGCGTTTTTTGTTTATCTTCTCAATACTTGCAGCCTTATTGTCTTTAAGTAGACAAGCCGGAACCTGCACTCCTCCAAAATCATCAGACATTGGCGGTGGAATATCTCTTTTTTCATAAATCTTATAATATTTTTCCGGCACATCATAAGGACCATGAGGCAGAGAATAATTCAGCCATAAAAAAAGAGGTTTCACTGATTGCTTATTTTCCGCAAGCCACTTTTCTGTCATTAAAGTGAAATAACCATCCAAATAAGCATTTTCCGGTAATGAAGTATATGGGTTTTTCCTTTTACAATCTTCCACATAACGGTCAAAAAGTCCAAGTTTTTTCAAATAGTCAAAATATGCAAATCCTTCAGTGCTTTTCCCGCGCTTAATCCGTCGCCATAACATATATCTGTCCCAGGAAGCTAAAGAGTAGTCAAATCCCATGTATTTCATGTTTTCTGCCGAAATACTAGGCGTACCCGGAGGTATAGGAGGATGAACATGGCATTTGCCTATCCAGGCAGTCTTGTATCCTGCTCTCTGCATTGCACCACCTAAACTCCAAATATTTTCAGGCAAATTCCACATCTGTCCGTTCCTGTAAAAACCTAAATTATGAGGATAAAGTCCTGTAATTAATGAATTTCTTGACGGACCGCACATAACTCCCTGCGATACGGCATTTGAAAAATAAACTCCTGTCTGAGCAATTTTATCAATATTAGGTGTGTCAACAAAATGCCGACCCAATTTCCCTGTAAAACGGTACATTAAATCATCAACTTCAATTATTACAATATTCGGCTTTTTGACACTCGATTTTTCATGCCGTACTGTTGAATCACTAACTGCTGAACAGGCAGAAATCAATGATATGTTTATACCTAAAGTTAACGGCTTAATTATTCGGGACGGATTCATTGCACCTTTCCTCCAACAGATATACTTTATCGTTCCTGCGGAGTTTAATCTGCGTCTTTAACGAAATTATATCTCCCTTCTCCGCTTTATCAACTAATTTACCCCCAAAATGTATTCCGTCAACTTTAAATTTCACTGAACCTGTCGTGTTGCCAGTAACAAGAATTAAATCACCCTGTTTCAGTCCACCTGCTTTCAGATTTATTTCACATACACTGATTTTTGAAAAAAAGTTTGTTATATGTCCTATATGTGTTTTTTTCAATGTCGCTCTGTTGCCGGAATATCCGCTCCACATCTCTTCTGTTTTGCCAAGATAATAACCTCCATCCCAAAATCCGCGGTTGAATACTGTTTCCAATTCCTCTGTAAGTTTATTTAAAAAATCAGGTTCAACCTTTCCATTTCTCTCAAGAATCTTGTCTACACATTTTCTGTATGCTGAAGTAACCGTATATACATAATCAGCCGAACGCCCCCTGCCCTCAAGTTTAAATACACTAACTCCCGATTCTATCAACTTATCTAGAACTTTGATTGTACATATATCCTTCGGTGACATTACAAACTTGTTTTCAACAACCAGTTCTTCGCCTGTCTCCTCATCAGTAACTCTATAGCGTCTTCTGCAGTTTTGAAAACAACCTCCACGGTTTCCTGATGCATTATAAACAGATAAACTCATATAACATTTCCCGGAAATTGAAACACACAACGCTCCATGAGCAAACAATTCAACTCTGACAAGCTCTCCTGAAGGACCACAAATCTTTTCTTTTTTTATCTTTTCAGTAATATAACAAATCTGATCAAGAGTCAACTCTCTAGCCAACACCATTACATCAGCATAATTCGCATAAAACTTTACAGCCTCAATATTAGCAACATTTGCCTGGACCGACATGTGAACAGGAATGCCTATCGAGGATGCATACCTTAATGCAGAAGGATCACATGCAATAACTGCATCAACACCTGCAGATAAGGCGGCATCCAATGCTTCCTTCATAGTCTGAATATCTTCATCATATACAATGGTATTCAGCGCCAGATAAGACTTCACTCCGTTTTTTCTGCACTTTTTTGCAATATAATTTAAATCATCAAGTGAAAAATTTGCTGATGACCGTGAACGCATATTCAACGAACCAACACCAAAATATACTGAATCTGCACCCGCACTTAGGGCAGCAGAAAGAGAATCAAATCCACCGGCAGGAGCCATAATTTCAACACTTTTTCTATCCCTCATCCTGCACCAGTTTTCTGAAACTTTCAGCTTTTTTAAACAAATCTAACGCATTTTTAAATGTTTTTAAACATAATGCATCTGAAGTAACTCCTTTTTCCACTGCAACAGCATCAGCTATATAAGGCAGATATTTAGAATGATTTTCCTTTCCCCTGAATGGCTTAGGAGCTAAATAAGGAGCATCAGTTTCAAGAAGAAGATTCTCAACAGGAACATACCTGACAATCTCTCTTACATTTTCAGCCTTAGGAAAAGTAACTATTCCTGTTACCCCTATATAGGCCCCTAAATCCAGAAATTTTCCAGCATAATCCGTATCACCGGTAAAACAATGAATCACAAACCGACCTCCGGCATTGGAAAATTCTCTTAACATCCCATAAGAATCTGCATAAGCATCAAATACGCAATCACGATCTCTACAATGAACTATTACCGGCAGATTTAAAGTTAAAGCAAGCTCAAGATGAACTTCAAAAGCCCGCTTCTGAAGTTTTCTATCTGTATTTTCATAGAAGTAATCAAGTCCAGTTTCTCCTATTGCAATACACTTACCACTTTTTGCCAACTTTTTAATATCAGATATATTTTCAAATATTTCTTCAGCATCATGAGGGTGTATTCCTATAGAACAGAATACATTATCAAATTTTTCCGACATTGCTAAAGAAGTATCGCAGGATTCCCTGTCAGCCGCTACTGCAAGTAAACAAGCAACTCCAATATTCATAGATTCTGTAACATATTTTTCAGAATTTTCATTCTGATTTATATGAAAATGAGTTTCAAATATTAACATTTTTCTTTTTTCTTTTGACTTTTTCATTTAAACGATTATTATACTAATATAATGGACTGTAATTATGTCAAATGCTGTTTGTATATAAAATTAAGATTTACTTTTACATATCACATTCGGAATCGTAAAAAATAAAATTTATAAGGAGAAGAAAATGCCTAATTATACAGTCGTTTTAAATGAGGAAATTGCAAGAATTGCTCGCAGGGAAATTAAAAATGAAATTACTCCCTTAGTGAAAAAAAACCTTGAACTCAAAAAAAGAGTTTCTGCACTGAGTAAAACAATTGCAGAACTTGAGTCTAAAGTTGCTAAACTTGAAAAAGCTGTAGGATTTGAAGAAGTAATTGAAGTTCAGCTTTCTGAAGAAGAAGTAAACAGAGCAAGAGTTACTCCACGCTATATCCTGAATGTCAGAGAAAAGTATGATTTAAGCCGCAATCAGATGGCAAAACTTTTAAATGTCAATGCAAACTCTATCTATTTATGGGAAAGTGGCAGAGCAACACCACGATTTGAAGCTAAAGCAAAAGTTATTCAGCTTAGAGATATGGGAAAAAGAAAAGTTAATGAACTTCTGAATTCCCTTGAAAATGATACAGAAGAATAACAACCCTTTCTTTTGATTAAATGTATAATAAAGCCAAAAATATTTTTTGGCTTTATTTTTTTGTCAGGAATACTAATTCCTCAACTTTCTTTCAATAAAATATCTTACTTTTTTTTCTGACCGAAAACATCACGCATAAATTCCTTCGCATGAATATCTCCATTTTTTACCGCTTTTTTCAGCCAGTACATACCCTTTTTAAAATCTTTTTCAGTACCCGATGCGTCAAAATAACAGAAAGCAAGCTCCCGCTGAGCTTTTGATGAACCGTTTTCCGCAGCCTTTTTATACCACTCAAAAGCTTTCTTAGGATTTTTTTCAACTCCTTTACCATTCATATAAAAATTTGCTATATTAAACTGAGCATGAACTTCACCAAGTAAAGCTGCTTTTTTAAAAAGATCGGAAGCTTTGCGTATATCCTGCTTTTCCCCAATTCCCTGCATTGCCATCAGGGCAAGAGCAAAATAGGCTTTTGGATTATTCTGCTCTGCAGCTTTCTTATACCACGAAACAGCCAGCGTAATATCCTGAGATACTCCATTCCCAAAAGCATACGCCTCTCCTAGTTTAACCTGAGCCATAGAAAGACCGGAAGATGCGGCTATTGTGTAATACTTCATTGCTGTTCTCATATCCTGTTTAAGCCCATCACCTATTTCAAGAGAATAAGCCAATTTCCCGCAAGCTTCTATATTACCTGTATCCACAGCTTTTTTCAGCCAGTAAAAGCGTTTTGAATAGTCCTGTTCTGTTCCCCACCCGTAATAATAACAGTCTGATAAAAGATTCATCCCTTGTGGATCCCCTATTTCAGATGAAGTTTTCAATACTTTAAATGCATCACCAAACTTGGACTTATTTAAATATATTTCACCTAATGCACGGTAAGCCGGACAAAATCCTTTTTTCGATAACCCTGATAAAATCTTTTCCGCTCTGTCAATATCTGGTTTGAGCAGTACAATATCCCCTTTCCTGATTCCGTTCCGATAAGACATTGCCACATTAAAAAGTGCTTCTTTTACACCATATTCTGCAGCTTTGAGATAATACTCAAAGGCTTTCATTTTATCAATCTCAACACCTAATCCGTTGTCATAACAAAGACCAATATTGAAATTTGCAGATTTACTGCCGTTTTTTTCAGCCTGTAAATACCAGTCAAATGCTTTTGAATAGTCCTGATCCACTCCTTTTCCTGAAAAATAAGCATTCCCTAAAGCAATCTGAGCCTTTACATCATTTTCCGCAGCTCTTGTAATTAAATTTGAAATATCCTTATTCTCATTCGCCTGCAGATAAAAAACGGCTATTAAAAAAATAAAAATGAAAGCGGATGAAGACAAATAGGGTTTCAAAATGTTTTCCATGTCCATGGATAAATTATATAAAGTTTATCAAGAATAACTCTGGAACCGACAAGAACCCATCCAACAGGTCCATATACAATAGTTCTTTTCTTTGTACTTTCAAACCCCTCTTCCCGGTCTCTAAGCTCATTCATCATATCCTGAGTCTTCTCATACTCAGTCTGAACCTCATCTAGTCCAGTTCTAATCTCTTTTGTATCTTCGGGGGTTCCTGCTTTATCAAGCAAACGCATGTATGTCTTTCTTTCTTTTTTCAGTATTTTCATTCTTGATTCTAAATCCTGCTTTGACGGCAATTTCGGCTCTTCAACTGTTGCACAGGCGTTTAACAAAACTAACGCTGTTAAGCAAATAATTAGATAAAAATGTCGCAACACACATTTATTCATATTCTACCGCCTTAAATATTTTATTTAAATTTTATATGAAAATTCTGACACTAATTTAACCGCTTACACTAATTCTACAATATTCAGCCTCTTTTTACAAGATGTAATGAACAGATAAAAAACAATTTTTTAAGAAAAATATCTTAAATAATTGAATCAAGTATATTTTTAACAGACTGCATATCTGATTTTACAGAAACTGGACTGTTCGCATAAGTCCCGTTAATGCCCATTTCCTGAAGAGTATCCTTATGATAACCCACAACCGCATCCGGATCTTTCAGAATATTGCCGGTTAAAATACCAACAACCTTTTCATCAGGGTGAATTACTCCACTGTCAACAAGTTTTTTTGCCCCTGCAACTGAACAGCAGGAAGCCGGCTCCGCTCCTATCCCTGCCCTGTCAACCATAGCTTTAGCATCCATAATTTCCTGCTCAGTAACTTCTTCAACAACTCCATTACACCATTCCAAACCTCGAATAGACTTTTTCCATGAAACAGGATTTCCTATTTTTATAGCAGTTGCAATCGTTTCAGGATCCTTAACAGCTTCAAAATCTGTGCCATTCTTCCACATTGTATATAGTGGATTTGCTCCCTCTGCCTGAATTACGGCAACTCGCGGAATTTTCGAAATAATACCAAGTTGATAAAGCTCCTGCAACCCCTTGGTCAATGCACTGTTATTACCCAAATTTCCACCAGGAATAATAAACCAGTCCGGCACTTCCCAGTCAAGCTGCTGAAGAACTTCAAAACCAATAGCTTTCTGACCTTCAATTCTAAATGGATTAATAGAATTTAAAAGGTATATATTCATCTCTGCACATACTTCCTGAACCAGAGTCATAGCATCATCAAAATTACCGTCAATCTGAAGCGTAATTCCACCGTAAGCAAGAGCCTGAGCCAGTTTACCATAAGCTATTTTCCCCGCCGGAATAAAAATGACAGAAGGCTTTCCCCACACCGCAGCATAAGCCGCCATGCTCGCACTTGTATTTCCAGTACTTGCACATGCAACAACTTTCGCATTGTAAAGCCCCGCCGCTGTAATACCACAAGTCATTCCGCGGTCCTTAAAACTGCCACTGGGATTTTCCCCTTCATGCTTCAGTAAAAAGTTATTTAATCCCGCATATTCTCCAGCTTTACCCGCAGGATAAAGACGCGTGTTCCCTTCCTGTTTCGTAATAATATTTTTATCGTCTGTATTCAGAATCAACTCTTTATAACGCCATACTCCAGAAGAGACAACTCCCCTTTTCAGTCCCCATCTATCATCCCACTTTTTTTTCAGAACTTCACCATCAATGGAATCAAGATCATGCTTGACATCAAGTATATCTCCACATTTGCAGTTATACATTATCTCCGATAAATCATAAGTCGCACCGCACGAAACACACTCTAAATGAGTCTCTGTATTAACTCTCATAAAATTACCTCTTTGAAATTTTCCATATAAAATATAATCCCCCTACCTGATACAGAACATTTGGAATCCATACCAGCAGTTCAGGATGCCATTGGGGATACATATAAAACGCATCAAATATCATAATCGATATAAAATAAACTCCAGCCATTGCAACACTTATTAACAAACCAACAGAAGTTTCACGCCTTGATGTGCGTATCGCAAGAGGCATTCCTAGTAAAAGAAAGGCAATTGGAGCCAACCCCAAAGCCAATCTCTGATTTAACTTCATCTCCAGACGCAATGTGGAAACACCTCGCTTTCGATACATCACAATCCGCCCGAATATCTCCTTGTATGTAAGTGAATCAAGCTTTTTGCCTATCTTTATATCATTAGCCTTTTTACCGTAATCTAGAATAAGTTCAAACCGTTCCGTAAAAGTTCGCTCCGGGCGTTTTTTCTTTTTCGAATACTGTACAATCGAAGCATCAAATAACTGTATAGCAAGCAACTGCTTCTTTTCATCAACTATAACTTTACCGGAAGCTGCCGTAATATCTTTCTGAAGATGTTTGTCTTTTTTGTTAAATTGAAAAATCTGAATATCACGAATATCCGTATTGTTAACTATATCTCCAATGTAAATACTGTTCCCCTGATACTCTATCGGAGTACCAGGCTGAATAATCGTTAATGGCCGAGAAATAGCTATCGATTTGATTAGTTTGGCTGCTTTCTCAGCATATTTAGGGCCAAGTTCCAACTGCAGATAAAGACAAAAACACGAAAGCAGAAACGCAAGCACTATCAATGGTGATATTATCTGCAGAATCGATATCCCGCACGCCCTCATTGCCGTTATCTCATTATTAGCCGACATTCTTCCAAAAACAAGCATTGTCGCAACTAACATCCCTACAGGAATTGTAATAGTCAGCGACATCGGCATAAAATAATAGAGCGCCAACATTGCATCAGAAATAGGGACTCCCCGTGAAATCGCCTCAAATATTTTCAGCGTACGGGCTCCCATTACTCCAAATATAACAATAAACACCGATACACACAGCGTTAAAATAAAATTTTTCAATACATATAAGTTTAATGTTTTCATGCCTGCTACTTTAGCATTGTTTGCGTATGCTTCCACTAAAAAATGATTTTATTCTCTCAATTTTTACTTTTTTTTTGATTTATTATCACTTTTTTTGCCTATTTACCACTATTTACTTGCTTTTTATACAAAAAATCTGTAGAATAGATAGTGGTGTAGTGAATACAGCTTTTTCCTGATTTGAGATTACAACAGCTTGTGTAAGTTTAATAAGGTAAAAAGAAAAGTTTTCCTGCATGAAATCATTTACAGCAATCAAATTGATGAAAGGAGCACAAATGAAATTCACATCTTACGGTGCAGCCAGAGAAGTTACAGGTTCTAACCATATTTTAGATACAGGTTCCGCAAAAATAATGATAGACTGCGGACTTTTTCAAGGACACAGAATTAAAGCTGAAGAAAAAAATAGACAGTTAAATTATCAGGTGGATGAAATTGATTCTGTTATATTAACCCACGGACACTGTGACCATTGCGGACGACTTCCACTTATCAGAAAAAATGGATATAAAGGCAATGTTTATGCAACCCCTGCAACACGCGATATTGCAGGACTGGTTATGGCAGATACTGCTTTTCTACAGCAGAAAGATGCGGAATGGCTCAGAAAGAAAAAACCAAATCACCCATTTCAACCTCTTTTCAATCAGAATGATGTCACTGAAATTTTGAATCAGTTTGTGACTGTAAGTTACAACCGTGAATTCTTCCTCCCCGACGGATTAAAATGTGAATTCTATGATGCCGGTCATATTTTAGGTTCAGGGATTGCCGTCATAGAAACTCCAGATAAAACCAGAATCGCTTTTACAGGAGATTTGGGCAGAGCTGGTCTTCCAATTATCAGAGATCCTAAACCTATCCCTGATGTGGATTATCTCGTGTGTGAAAGTACTTATGGAAACAGACTGCATGATCCCATTGATTTCGCAATGGAAGAACTCGCTGAAATTGTAAATAAAACTTATAACAGAGGCGGAAAAATTATCATCCCATCTTTCGCTGTAGAAAGAACTCAGGAAGTAATTTATTTTCTCCACCGCCTTATCGATGAAGGTAAAATACCACATATCGATATTTTTATCGACAGTCCTATGGCTAGCAATGCAACTACTATTTTCAGAATTCATCAGGAGTGTTTTGATGAATCTGTAAGAGAACATTTTCTGATGGATAATAAAAACCCGTTCGGATTCGATGATCTTCATTATACAACCAATGTAACCGAATCAAAACGGATCAATGATATTAAAGAACCTGTAATTATTGTTTCAAGCAGCGGAATGTGTGAAGCAGGAAGAATCCTTCATCACCTGAAAAACAATATTGAAGATCCTAAAAATACAGTAATTATTGTCGGATTTATGGCAGCTGACACACTGGGACGGAGAATTGCTGAAAAAAGAGAAGAAGTCAAAATTTTCGGCCAACCATATAAACTCCGCGCTGAAGTTAAAATACTAAATACCTTCAGTGCTCATGCTGATTATAAGGAAATTATCGCATATATAAGAAAACTTAACCTTAACAGACTTCGAAAAATCTTCCTTGTACACGGGGAAGATGATGCTCTGGAAAATTTGAGCGGTGAACTTCTTAAAAACGGAGTTAAAGAAGTACAAATCGTCGATCCAATGACCGAATATAATCTCTATTAATATATAACAAAAAAACAGCTATATTAAATTTATAATGACAAAATTAACTCGTAATTAAATAAAAAGCCTGTTTATCCTATCGAATAAACAGGCTCTATTTTTTTACTCTAAACTTAAGAAAAAATAAGTTTAATTCCTTCCAACAGCATTGAGATCTTCAAATGCTTCTTTCACTCTTTTTACCATTGATACCTGAGCAGCTCTAAGCCAAACCCGCGGATCATATTTCTTCTTATTCGGTTTGTCTTCTCCTTCAGGATTCCCAATCTGCCCCTGAAGATAGGCTTCGTTTGCCTTATAATATTCCATAATACCTGACCAGGTTGCCCACTGAGTGTCAGTATCAATATTCATTTTGATTACACCGTAAGAAATTGCTTCTTCAATCTCTTCAGGAGATGAACCAGATCCACCATGAAATACAAAGTTTACAGGCTGAGCATCAGAAAGACCAAGTTTCTCAACAATATATTTCTGGGAATCACGAAGAATTGTCGGTGTAAGTTTTACATTACCGGGTTTGTAAACACCATGAACATTACCAAATGATGCAGCAACAGTAAAATTAGAACTGATTTTACTTAAACGCTCGTACGCCAGACAAACATCTTCCGGCTGTGTATAAAGTTTTGATTCATCCATGTCTGTATTATCTACTCCGTCCTCTTCTCCACCTGTACAGCCAAGTTCTAATTCAAGAGTCATCCCAATCTTACTCATACGCTCAAGATATTTTTCGCATATTTCAATGTTCTCTTCTAGTGGCTCTTCAGATAAATCAAGCATATGTGATGAAAACAACGGCTTCCCTGTCTCTTCAAAATGTTTTTCCCCAGCATCAAGTAAAGCATCTATCCAAGGAAGAAGTTTTTTCGCCGCATGATCCGTATGCAGAATTACAGGTACTCCATAAGCTTCAGCCATTGTGTGAACGTGCTTTGCTCCGGAAATCGCACCAAGTACTGCCGGATTATCTGCCGGACATCCCTTTCCTGCTACAAATGTAGCTCCTCCATTGGAGAATTGAATTATAACCGGAGAATTAACCTCTTTCGCAGCTTCAAGTACAGCATTAATTGAGTCTGTTCCAATAACATTTACCGCAGGAAGTGCAAATCTATTCGCCTTTGCTATAGCAAAAACTTTTTTTACATCATCACCGGAAATTACACCCGGTTTCACAACATCAAGTACTTTTTCTGACATTTTCTACCTCTTTTTTCTCTATTAACATTCTAGTTTCTATTAAAGAATACGGGTAATCTATCTGAAATAGTAAGATATTCAAATAATTTGTTTAAAAAATTGCTTTTATTGTCTGCAATAAGTGAAAATTAATACCATTCATATCCCGAATTTACTCATTTATTAACCTCAGCATTCTCTCTGACAATACAACTACAACACCTACAGCAAAAAGGAGAACCGATATATTTATGTGTAAAAAATGAAATTAACTTCGTTTGTAATTCCACCTTTCCTCTGTCCAGCATAGCGTTCCACGAAAACGGAAGGTGATATCTTTCGGAACCCACCACTACAAACAAAAAGATTCAAGATCAACCTGTCCCCTATGCGTCACTCTAAAAAGATCCACACGGGGAAAGGTTTTTTGGTAAATTGCTTTGTATCTTTTATAATAACATCAATTCGTCCCAGCTTTGGGGGCAATCCAGCTATTATCAGGCTACTTTCAAGATATTGTGTTTTATTTGTTCGTGTAAATTCCTTTTTCATCTTTTATAGCATATCTAATGGTGATGTTGGCATTTCTGACATCTCTCTCATTATATGCGTATAGATCATCGTCGTTTCAAGATTCTTGTGACCAAGAAGATCTTGTATCTCACGAATATTTACTCCACTCATTAATAGATGTGTTGCAAAGCTATGTCTCAAAGTATGGACCGTAGCTTTTTTAGGAATACCAGCAGCAGTAACAGCCTTTTTCATTGTTCTTTGCACAGTATTATCAAGAATATGGTGTCGTCGGGTTTTTCCACTTCTAGGGTCAACTGCGAGATTAGCAGATGGAAACACATACTGCCACTTCCATTCTCGTCCAGCGTTAGAGTATTTTCGAGAAAGTGCAGGAGGTAGATAAACATCACCAAAACCTAAAGATAAATCATGATTATGCATCTCTTTAACTTTCGACAAATGAATTCGCAAATCTTCTTTAATCTTGTTTGGCAAAGGCACTATTCTATCTTTTCCACCTTTGCCATTCTTAATTGTAATATGGCAATTATCAAAATCAATATTCATTACGCGCAATCGTGTCAATTCAGAAACTCGTAAACCTGCACCATAAATCAATTCTAGAATCATTCGTTTTGTACCTTTTACTTGCTCAAAAAGCAATTTTATCTCATCAACACTTAAAACTACAGGTAAGTTTTTTTTATTCTTAGCCCGAACAGTATCTTTTATGTCATCTAACTTTTTCTTGAAAATATTTTTAAACAAAAATAAAATTGCGTTAAAAGCCTGATTTTGAGTACCACCTGCTATCTTTTGCTCAACAGCAAGATAAGTCAAAAATAATTTAACACTAGAACTCATTTCACTATCCATTTTGCGATCTATGCAATAATGAAGATATCTTTTTACCCAATCCACATAGGTCTGCTCTGTTCTATATGCATAATGCTGTAATCTCAATGATGTTTTCATCTCTTCTAATATTTGCGAAAATCGTAAATCATGATCCATTTTTTGCTCTTCTATGCTTTTTAAAAACATATTTAAATAAATCTCTACTGCTTTACGACCTTGATCTCGTTGCCAATCATCCAAGCTTTCATCAACTCTTAAACTTTCAATAAACTGTCTCAATTTATCCTGATTTGAAAGGCTATCAGACAATTCCAAACGCAAAAATCGCTTTACCCAGTGCATAAAAAAAACTCGTTCTTTCACATTAGCAAAATTATTGTGCTCTAGATAGTACTCATAATCAAGTAGTTCCATAATAAGCCTCCTTTAATATTATGATATGCAACATGTAATAATATGTGATATTACTGTGTCTTTACAACATTAAAAACGAAAAATAATTGAATATTTATTAATATTCAATATTTAGATATCGTATATTCTTGCATATTGTAATATCTTACAATATCAACTTTTAAGTGTATTTGCAATTAATTACACTTGAAAAAACGATGAATTATGATACATTGTCTTCGTAATTTGAATTTACTTTATACAAGTTCATTCGAGTTTATTAAATAAAGAATTAAAACAAAAAAAATTAAAAAAGAAAAACAATTGCCACATATTAGAATTTAAGTAAATTACAACATGTTGCATACTAATTGTTCTGCTCAAAATACTAGGGAAATTTGAAAATAATTTTGCGGTTTAAGTAGAATTATGATATAATACCATTAATATTAAATATGGTAATTCGTTACTTCAAAAAAATGTGAAGTGACGGGGCGGAGCGTGCAAAAAAAAAGAAATAAAAAGAATAAAAATACAGAACAAACCGGTTGAGGTAACTGTGAAACCGCTGAGTGATTTTTCAAAACTTTAATAAAAAAATTGAGGTTACCAGATTATTCGATAGTTTATCGTGTATTCTGTTTCACAGTACCTCACCTAAGTGTTATCTGTAAAGAAATGAGTATACTAATAGACATTTTAGGATATATTTTTATTGAAATATTCTTAACGATTATTTTATATTTTTTTGCTATATTGCTATGGTTTGTTGTTCTACCTGTTGTTG
>Ga0256913_10000066_pt1 | contig 42970 bp, 39 predicted proteins | sample Axial_MatmetaG_FD_185970 | JGI IMG/M metagenome (GOLD analysis project Ga0256913, IMG submission 185970) | Deep-sea worm associated microbial mat communities from Axial Seamount, Juan de Fuca Ridge, Pacific Ocean - Axial_Mat | ecosystem: Environmental > Aquatic > Marine > Oceanic > Microbial... | reverse complement strand
ACGCCTCACGTAGTGCCATAGACAATGCTATTATTAAACTGCCTCGGTTTCAGGAGAATGACGAATTCAGCATAGAACGATATCGCAACACCACCAGTCAAGACCTCTATCAGCTTTCCGCTGTTATCAAAGATGATATCATTTTCAATAAAGTATATACCAGTCTGGTAGATTTTGTATCTTTTAGTAATCAAGAAAAAGATTTTTTTATTCAGATGGGTAAAGATAAATATTCATTCACCATAGTACCTTTTGAGAAAAAACAGTATCCCAATAAAGAACTTGTCCAGTACTTCAAAACTAATAAGAAGAAATTTCAGTCATTTACTCTCTTCAGCATTACTTTCAAAGGAGATAAAAAAGACATTCAAGAATATCGTCGTCAAATAGTGGACGGAGAAAAAACATTTGAAGAACAGGCTCGACTTATATCGACTGATCGCTTTGCTGATCAAGGTGGCTTGCAAGGCGAAATATACGCATATGCACTTCGAAATACATATAACGATACAATAATACAGAAAATACTTTCTTTGAAGAAAGATAATACCAGCGGCGTACTAGAAGTTTCAAAAGGAAATTACGTGCTGTTTAAAATGGGAAGTGAAAAAAAATATATTGATATAAAAAAGAAAGAAAATCTTACACGTATTCGGGATTATATTGAACAAAATGATTCTTCTGTACTCACACAGTATTTATTAAAAAAAGCACAGGAATTCAAACAGGATGCCCAGAGCAATGGATTTTACCGTACAGTCCTTCAACTCTCTTTGAAGTCTTACACTTTAGATCCATTTCCTCTTAACTATGGCAATATAACAGAATTGGGCACACTACATTCTGACAATATATCAGGAATTGCTGCAGGAGCTTTTCAAGAAGAGTTTTTTAAAGTATTCTTTTCATTGAGTCCTGGAGATGTAAGCGACCCTGTGCTTATTAGAGAAACATACTACGTAGCCCTTCTCGACAGTATTACCGAAGATACCCCCTCAATAAGCGATAATGAATATCGAACATTTGTAAAAAAGATTAAACAGAACAGTTATCAATCCTTTATTATAAAAGAAAAATACTTGGATAATTTCTTTCAAGAATCTTTTGATCGCTACATCAGACCTGCTCGTGTAGAAAAAAAAGAGACTTCAGACAAAAAATAAATGAGTCTTAGTATAGTTACTTCTAAAACAGGAACTATGCTTATTCGTTATCAATCTTATATGCTAAGTTTGGAGAATACCCCAATGGCAAACAAAAAAAAATGTGTGCCATTCTCTCACTACAAACGAGGAATTTTTCTTTTCTTTTCACCATTATTTGGACAAGGGTGTAAGGAATTCTTGCAAAACATATTAAAGTATAATCTCGTATTACTTTGTGAGAAAGAATGTGTTCTACACAATCTACTGAAAGATTCTCGTTCTGATTTCTACCCATATCTTAAGCATCCACATGTCATTCTTGTTAAAAAAGAATCCCCTCAAGAGATATTTGATCGTTGCAAACCATACATGGATACCCTTCAACTGAATAAAGTAATCGCATTATCCTTAAGTAAAGCCTATCGTATGCATGCTTTCTATTATAAAACAACAAAACAATTCATTGAGAAATCAATACATATTTATTGGCACAATCGTGCTACTACTGTTTTTCTCGGCAGAAAATGGATAAAAAATGTTTTCTCCAATCTTATGCTAACCCAAGATCAGCCGTTTTCATTGTTGAATAATAAACCTATACTTGTTCTAGCCGCAGGAGACTCAGTCGAATCTCTTTTTCCTTTTCTTTTCCAACAAGCAAAAAATTTTTTTATCGTTGCAGTAGATACAATACTGCCACTTTTAGCGGAAATGGCAATACAACCAGACCTCATTATTACACAAGATGCACAATTGGCTAATATACATGATCTTATTCCATCTATATGGAATAAAGTACCCTTACTATATGATTTGGTTTCCTTCCCATCCTTTCCCAGACAGTTTTCTTTGCGCATGCATTTTTGTAGCACTTTTTCATCCCTCACCCTTCTTCATAGATTACAATCCATTTCAGTTTCTTTATTCCCTGCACTGGGTTCTGTTGCTCTATTAGCTTGTTTTGTTGCTTTGCGTTACTCTAAAGGTCCTGTTTTTCTTGCTGGTCTGGATCTCAGTACAATGACAGAAAAAACACACGCAAAAATGACAGCGCCTCATCGAAATCAACTGACAACACAACATCGTTTGCTACCTTATCCCCACTTATCACATCACTTTTCCCAACGAAAAACAATTGTCTACACAAAAAAAAACACTACCAGACGTGAAATAGACACCACTATGCAAAATTATATTTATTTAATGGAACAATTGGATCATCAACGCTGCTACCATATTAATTCTGACCCCCTTTCATGGGTAACAAAATCTATATCGCCTGATCAGATTACATCACTACTCGCACAGCACTCCCTAAATAGAGCTATCTGCATACCACAAGCATCAGCCAAATGTACTCAAAAATTTTTGTGGGGAGAAATGAAAGTACTAGAAACATTCCTCGAAAATCCATCATCAGATGTTCTAACCCCAGGACATATTCTCGACTATCTTCTAATTGATTTTCCATCTTCCAGCACATATAACAAATCGCTTCCCTGGGCATTGGAATCAGCAAAAGATTTTCTCAGCCACCTTAGGCGACTGGAAACTAAAAAAAGTTTGTTATCGGATATGAAGCCGAAAGAGAAATAAGTTTCCGAATATAACTATCAAATTTTCTCCTTGTTTGAAGAGAGAAAAAAATATCCTTTGTAGATCGGTTTATTTTCCAATCAATAACGTATACAATATCACCAACAGAAAACTGAAGTGCAGCAGAAGCACCTCCTTCTAAAACCGAAGTCACTTCCAATTCTTGTAAATGTTTTCTTATTTTTATTACCTTTGTTTCTATACCTAAAAGCATACGAAATAAAGTTCGTATGCTATGATGCTTCAATTCTTTTAGAATAGGAAATTCAGGTCTATTTTGAACTACTATTAGTTTTTCAAGAATGTTCTTTCCTCTTTTTATTTTAAGATTATGGACACTTCCTTCCTGATATGCTAATAATAGGAACTGTAAGCCAAATATTTTTTTTACTTTTTTTCCGTCCAGCGCACAAATGATATCTTCCTTTTGTAATTGTGAAAGCTTTGCAGGACTTTCTGATGCCACATAGTTAACAATAATGCCTTCATCACTCCCCTCACCCCATCCCCCTATCCAAGGATAATGAATTTGTCCAGAATAACGAAACAAAAGAGGTAGTAACTGCAATATCCATTTCCCCGGTAAAACAAAGCTTATTCCTTCCAAGTCCTCCAGTGTGCTCAGTAACATACCTACTACTTCACCGTGCTCATTAAATACTACAGCTCCTGAATTGTTGTCTTGCACAGCTGCATCTATCTGCAGTAAATAACCCATTGATTGTAGATTTTCCCGTTGCACTGTCGAAATAATTCCTGAAGTAATTGTCTGAAAGGATTCTTCGCGAATCGTACCCACTACATAAATATGTTGCCCCAATGATACTCGCTGATATGAAAAAGATACTTGCTGGGGAGCTGCTACTGTAACAGATAACAACGCAATATTAAAAAGCCGATCATAAGATAACACTTTCGCGGGAATAAGTTCAGGGGTTTTCACATACAGCTTAACTTCTTGTTCATTTTTCCCATTTACAATTCCCTCTATCACATGATAACTTGTAAGTATATAATACTTTTCAATAAAAAAACCACTCCCCCATGTTATTGGCACAGAATGGACATCTGTGGTAAAAACTCTCACCACTGCATTCTTAGTTCTCTCAATTATATTACTATCCTCATCTAGATTCTGATTTGCACTTTTTTTCTGAAATTCTTCGCTTGGATAGATAACACGTTTTTCAACCTCTAATCGGAGATAAGAAAAATCAGCAGAGCGATTCCATTTCTTTGCTTGCTTAAGAAGATAAATCAGCTGGTTATCCGAAAATATGTGTAAAGGAAGTGATCTTAATATATAAAAAGCCATATTTATTTTTTGATCAGTTATCAGGTGCATAACCATTTTCCGTTGCAATTCTTCTTGTGATAAATAATCGAAATCATGCAATTCAACTGATAAATAATGTGCATTATGCAAAATATTTAGTGCTAGTAAATACTGCTTCTTTTGCAATGCATCTGCCAGTTGATTTTTAAGAATACTGAGCGCTCTTTCATATAAAAGGTATCTTTGATTCTTAGGTATATCATAACGTGTGAAATCTCGCGCTAATAAAAACAACGATACATAATCATGTTCAGTTAGATACTTATCTATTATGTTCTTCGTACTCCTAGTTGGTATAGACAATGGATGTTCATAATACGAACGACAAGAAAGAAACACAAAAACAATGGAAAAAGTAAAAACAGTATACTTCATAATCTATTCATTAGGAGATCGCAAAACAGCTAAAAAAGCAGCTTGAGGCAATTCAATATTGCCGATCTTTCTTAATCGTTGTTTTCCTTTTTTTTGTTTTCCCAGTAGTTTTCTCTTTCTTGTAATATCACCCCCATAGCACTTTGCTGTTACGTCTTTCCTATATGCTGGAACAGTCTCTCTAGCAATGATCTTTCCTGCCACTGCTCCCTGAATGGGAATCCGAAACTGATGGCGTGGAATTAATTCTTTTAAAGAAACACATAAGGCACGCGCTCGAACCTGTGCACTTGCGCGCCAAACAAGCATGGATAATGCATCAACTACTTTCCCATTTAGTAGTATTTCCAGTTTCACAATATCTGACTTTTGATATCCAATCATGTCATAATCAAATGACGCATATCCTCGGGTAATAGATTTTAAAGCCCCGTAAAAATCAAAGAGGATTTCAGCAAAGGGAAACTGGTAAACAAGTTCTACACGTTGCGCGCTAATGTATTGTAATGATTGTTGCTTGCCTCTTTTTTTATCACAAAGTGCTAACACTGCACCAAGATATTCATCAGGGAGTATGATATTTGCCTGAATATACGGTTCCCCACATTCTAAAATATGCCCAGAATCTGGGAAGTCTTGAGGAAAATCTACAAAGATTTCATCTGAATTCTTAAGTCTTATCTGATAGCGTACCGAAGGTGCAGTAAAGATAACTGGGAGATTGAATTCTCTTTCTAGTCTTTCTTGGATAATTTCAAGATGCAATACACCTAAAAAACCACAGCGGAATCCAGATCCTAATGCTATGGAACTATCTTTTTTATATGTAAAAGATGCATCATTCAAACTTAATTTTTCTAGCGCTACAACCAATTCAGAATAACGATTACTATCACTCGGAAAAATAGAAGAAAACACATGTGGCTTTGTTTTCTCAAAGCTTTTAACTGGTTCCATCGGTATATGTTGATGGAATATAGTATCCCCAACTTCTACATCACTGATATTTTTTATTCCTGCAATAATATACCCAAAATTACCCGCACAAAGGACCTTAGTTTTTTTTAACCCTAATCTAAATTTTCCTATCTCCTCTACCTGATAGATAGCGTTATTCATATAAAATTGTATTTTATCTGTCTGTTTTATCTCCCCACTATATATACGTACATGCAAAATAACCCCTCTGTATGAATCATAATGACTATCAACAATAAAACCCCTAAAAGCCTGTTCCTTACCCTGTGTGGGGGCTGGAATACGCTCTATAATAGCACAAAATAATTGTTCCATCCCATCTCCTAGCTTAGCAGAGATAAGCACCACCTCATCTTTAGAAAACCCAAGAATATCAACAATCTGCTGAGTTACCCGCAGGGTGTCTGCTGAAGGAAGGTCGATTTTATTTATCACAGGAATAATTGTTAAATCCTGTTCTAATGCAAGATAATAATTAGAAATTGTTTGTGCTTGTACTCCTTGTGTTGCATCGATAAGCAAGATAGCACCCTCACTTGCAGTAATAGATCGTTTCACTTCATATGAAAAATCAACATGTCCCGGGGTGTCAATAAGGTTTAATTCGTATTGTTTATTATGTAAACAATATGGCAGGGATATTGCTTGTGATTTTATAGTAATTCCTCGTTCTTGCTCAATCTCCATGGAATCAAGAATCTGTTTGTGTATAAGCCGAATAGGTTCGGTATGTAAATGCTCTATAAAGCGATCAGCGAGTGTGGATTTTCCATGATCAATATGTGCGATAATACAGAAGTTTCTTGTTTCAATCATAATAGTACTTACATGTAATGCCCGGAATCATAATATACCCGATACAAAGCTGTTTTTTTTATCTTTTGTGCCGAAAGAATAAATTTCAACCGTATGGTAATCAACTGCAATTCCCTGTTCACATTCCAGTCAAGGATGCGAAAAATATCTCCTTTTTCCATCTCTTGCAAAAGTGGAGACTCTACAGTATAAAAAAAGTTTGCGTCATTCGTTAGAAACCTATCTTCTTTTGAAATAATGTCTTTTACACGAAATCCTTTATCTCTTTTTTCCAATAGTATACCAAAAAAAAGTGGAAAAAAGTTTTCTATCCCAGTATATCGCAACCCATCTATAGTAGGAGATTCTGGCCGAGAAAATGCTGACAATATATACGTGTGCTTTACACCTTTTCTTAGATATTGAATCTCAAACAAACTATCTTTCGAAAGTTTGAATAAAAACTCATGAACACTTTGGATACCCTGCACGGGATAGCCGTTTAATGCAACAATAGTATCTAAAACTCTTAATCCAGCATAGGCAGCTGCGGTTCCTGGTGCTACATATCTTACTTCAAGTCCCAAATCTGTCTTATGTGCACCTACGCCAATCCATAGATGTGTGATTTCCCCTTTGGTGAAGAATAAACGAGGAAGTAACAGAGAAATCCAATGTGATGGAATTGCAAATCCAACTCCCTCTCCCCTCTTCATGTAATTAATGCCAATCACACTCCCTGCAGAGGTAATAAGAGGACCTCCTGAATTTCCTGGATTCACTGATGCGTCAAATTGTAATTCACCACCAATTTGTGAAAAAAAGGTCCTATTGTTTACTGATACAATTCCTGCAGTCAGCGTATTCTTTAGAAAACCAGGTGATCCAAGTGCAAAAACAGATTCGGCAACTCTGGGAGGTCGATATGCGAACGCAAAGAAATTATTAGTTGTTTTATCCACTTTTAATAAAGCTATGTCAAGTATTGGATCATATGAAACAACATGTACATTCTTTTCTTCCTTCCCATCAGAAAATAACACCGAGAGATGAGAAGCTGTATTGTCATTGGTTACGGATTCAATTACATGATAGTTGGTCAAAAAATATCCATCTGCTTGGATAAAAAACCCACTTCCCCCTGTGATAATTCTCCTACCTACCCCTTGATCAATGGTTGTCCCTCTGTCAACCAAAATGGTAAGCATTCCATCAAATAAATGTGAGAAATCAATTGCCTGTTTGGATGTTATTATCTGCTTCTTTTTTACTTTTCTTTTCATAAGTGTGTCAATAATAGTCTGATAAATATCCCATGTATGATATTCCTTTGCCCAGGTCAATAAGGCAAGAAGATCCTTAGTTGAAAAAATATTTAAATCGATATGAGCTAGCTGAGCTAGTGCTACAGAAATCTTTCTGTCAGCAATGTCTTCTTCAAATATAATATTGCGTAGAAGTTTTTTTTCAGAAACTGGTGGATCTACAGGTTCGTGTAACAACAAAAGATTTTTTCCATATACATATTTTCTCGTATGCTGACCTTTTTTTCCTGCTACTTCATATTCCTCTTTCATGCCTCTACGAACAGCACGGAAAATTCTTTCTTTTTGTCTGGGTTCAACTTTTAGGGAAGGAAGTATAGTAACAACACGCGCATATTGTTTGTGCTCCAGTAACACCTCCACGTCCTGAATTGTTTCTCTCCTCCATTGGGCAATAGGGTGTTGTGTAAGACATCCACTTGTAATAAAGGTAGCCACAAACAGCAAGAGAGTATAGATCATAGTTATATTATATACCATTACCTCACATAACGAGTGAATACGGTATCACATTTTTTAGTCACTGATATACCATTACTTCTATCAAAGTTCTTTGTTATCTTCGTAAAGCTTTCTTTGTTTATAATTCCACCATAGAATATTACTTTATCCTCTACTTACCCCAAAGTTCATTTCCCAAGATCGCACAGATTGAGCTTTGCACTTCATGTATTACATAGAGTTATAGAATTAGTGATTCCAATGAAATTAAGATATCTACTCATGATACTGTAGGTTCTTCTTTTTCTTGTGTATCAAAAGCAAATAATTTACGGATTTCTATATCGGAAAGTGTTTCGCGCCGAATTAATTCATCAGCTAGTTTGCGAACCTGATCCTTCTGTTCAGAAAGTATGACTCGACACCGTTCATGTCCTGCATACAAAATACCTTGTATCATTTTATCAATTTTCTGTGCTGTATCTTCTGAATAATCTTTATGTGTAGCAATTTCCTTCCCAAGAAAAATAGGTTCATCTTCTTGTCCAAAGGTAATAGGCCCGAGATCGCTCATCCCCCATTCTAAAACCATTTTCCGAGCAATTTCACTAGCCTGTTTAAGATCATTCTTAACGCCGGTGCTTGTTTCATTAAAAAACAGCGTTTCTGCCACATACCCACCAAAACAAATAACTATTCTATCTTCCATATAGGACTTTGCTTTACTGTAATTATCTTTTTGGGGTAATGAGAAGGCAACACCTAATGCCTGCCCCCTGGGAATAATTGTCACTTTATGAAGAGGATCTGCATGATCAAGGTAATAATGAATCAATGCATGCCCCGACTCATGTATAGCTATCTTAAATCGTTCTTCTTCAGTAAAAACTCGAGACTTTCTTGCAAGCCCCATGATAATTTTATCTCTTGCTTCTTCAAAATCATTTTGGTCAACATGCTTTGCATGTCGTCGGCCAGCAAATAAAGCTGCTTCATTTACAAGATTAGCCAATTCGGCTCCCGATGCTCCTGGCATGGCTCGTGACAACAATGTAAGATCAACATTCTTTCCCATAGAAACTTTCTTTGCGTGCAACTGAAGAATTTCCTTCCTTTCCTTTTGATCAGGTAAATCAACATATACCTGACGATCAAAACGACCAGAACGCAATAATGCTGGATCTAATACATCAGGACGGTTTGTCGCAGCTAATAGGATAACTCCTTCCTTGGTATCAAAACCATCCATTTCAACAAGCATTTGGTTCAATGTCTGTTCCCTTTCATCATGCCCTCCTCCATAGCCCGCTCCACGGGTTCTTCCCACCGCATCTAATTCATCAATGAAAATAACACAAGGAGCATGTCTTCTGCCAATAGAAAAAAGATCACGCACACGGCTTGCCCCTACCCCAACAAACATCTCTACAAAATCAGACCCTGACATATGAAAAAAAGAAACATCCGCTTCTCCAGCACATGCCCTTGCAAGTAAGGTTTTTCCTGTTCCCGGCATACCTACCAATAATACACCTTTGGGAATTCTTGCACCGATCTTAATAAATCGTTCCGGGTTTTTGAGGAACTCTACAACTTCCTGCAATTCATATTTTGCTTCTACTAGGCCCGCAATATCTTTAAAGGTGATTTTATTACTATCTCCTTCTTGATAACGCTTAGGACTCGATTTCCCAAACATGAACGCTCGATTTCCACTTCCCTGAATTTGCCGAAAAGTAAACCATGCAAAGAAAAAAACTACTAGCCATGGAATGAAATTCAACACTATTTGCAGTAAAGAGGTGGGAGGATCAATCCCTGTGTATTCCACATTATTCTCCTGCAAGAGAGGAAGTAAATTATCGTCAAAGTAGGGAATATTAGTTTGGAATCTTGCGTTACTTCTCTTAAGAACTCCTTCCACTTTGGATTGCCCTACTATCTGCACCCTTTCGATCTGTCCTTCTTTAAGGTATCCTATGAATGTCGAATATGGTATACTTTGTCCTACTCGCTGTCCTGTATTCAATAGATAAAAACCCAATATAACAAAAATACTGATAAGAAAAAACAAAGCAAAACGGTTCTTACTAAAATTGAATTTGGGAGATCGATGCTTAGGATCTTGTTCTGAATTTTTCCGTTGTGTACTCATTGTGCCACACCTCTCCACCGAATTCCAACACGTGTCTGAAATTCCATCTTTTGATCTTTCCGTTTATTATAAAATACATTTACTCCTCCAAACATTTTACCCAACACTACCACTACTCCTTTCTCATCCTCCAGCACTGGAACATGCGAGCGCACAGGAGGAAGGATATCCCATTTATCCAGTAAATCCTTCACTCTCATATTGCCTGACCCAGTTGCTATTCTGTCACAGGATTGTACAGAGCGCAACGCATACGTACTACTTCTTAACATAACCGTAGTTGACATCTCATACCTATGTTCTTCCAAGTTTACATCATAACAATTACGGCAATAAGTAGCTACAACATCCCGTGCATCTGTATAAAAAAAATATCCTCGCTCTTGTCCCTCTTCGCTAGCGTACCATATTATTAATTTCTTATACAATTCAATACACCAGTTTCCAGCTTTTATCAACCTTATTTTTGCAGGTTTTTCATATTTAAATTCTAAAAGTGCCTTAAAAAATGAATGCGACACTCTTTGATATGTAGAACTTGTTTGGTGGAGACATCTCCGCTTTGAAAATTCCTGCAGCGTATTATATACAGATAGCAAGCGATCTGCTGGAGAAGATTGACTGAACAACTGCGCATTGATACTGGCGTAATTACCATGGAATTCCCATTTTGGAACAACCCCTCGAGCAGTAAACATATCTGCCTGCTTACACAATCTTAAAAGGTTCTTTTCTATCGATGGGAAGGCTCTTTTCAATTCGGGAATAATACGATGACGAATGCGATTACGTATAATGGAAACATCTTTATTGCTTGCATCCTCATGGTAGGGTAAATTTTGAAGTATGACATATTGCCGAAGTTCATAGGACTGCACCGTAAGAAAAGGTCTTATTATGCTCCCATGGGGCATGTCACGTGTCAATGGTATCCCACGTAGATGGAAAAAATGTCCTTGAAATATATGAAAAAGTGTTGTTTCTATACTGTCATTTTGATGATGTCCAGTAAGGACATAGCGGATTTTTCTTTGTTTCATTATATGTGAGAAAACTCGATAACGATGAATGCGAGCAATATCTTCCAAACTTTTCTTTTTTCGTTGCATCTCTCGAGGTAAGTACCCCCGAGCAATTGAAGTACAATGAAAGGGAAAAGGAAATATTTGCTGTAATTTCATGATAACTTCATATTCTTCTTGTAGCTGCTTCTTTTCTCGAATACCATGATTGACATATATTACTTCAATGAAAAGCTGCACTTTCTGCCTCAAATGAGCTGCAGCAGCTAATAATGCAACACTATCACCTCCTGCCGAACAGGCAATCAGAACAGTATGTTGTTTTTGTTTTGCAATGTACTGCAGAACTGGATATAATGCTTGCTCAATAGGACTCATGGGGGATTTTTCGATTGCAAGAAGACATGACTGAGGCAAGCGGATTACTTAGCAATGATTCAATAAAATCCGCACCCTGTGAAAACATTCTTGTATATACCTCCTCTTCTTCCCGTGCCCAGTGTCCCAATACATATTGAGACACTGGAACCATCTTTCCTATTCCCAGATATAATCGAAGGTAGTTATGAGTACCCAATGCGTTACTGATAGAAAATAGTCCATTATGGGAAGATGCTGTTCCTTTGCTTTTAAGGCGCAACATACCAGGTGGGAGATCAAAATTATCAACAATCACAAGCAATTGGTCTTTCCTTAATTTTGAAACTGCAAATACGGAAGGGAAGATGCTACCACTACAATTCATGTATGTCTGAGGCTTGCAAAGAAATAGCATACCATCATCACATACATATACGGCATAGTGATACTGTTTCTTTTTCCGTACCTTTAAAGAAAACCGATTGATCAGTTCATCAACAACCAAGAAACCTACATTATGTCGGGAGCGAGAATACTCATTACCAGGATTTCCCAAGCCTACCACTAAAAAACTATTCAATAAAATTAATCAGACTGTTCAGACTGCTCCTGAGATTCTTCTTCATCTTCTTCCAGACTTTCTTCAACTTGCTCCACTTCCTTTTTGGGTGCACTCACCAACACAACAACCTGTTCACCATCACTAAGCACACGTATGCTATCACTCAAACTTAGATCATTAATGTGGATAACTTCTCCCACATCCAAAGAGCTTACATCTATCTCAATGCGTTCTGGTATATCTCGAGGTAAACATTCAATCTCAAGTTCATGAAGATGATGTTCCAAGATTCCTCCTTGTCGCGTTCCATGAGCGGATCCTACAAGATGAATTGCAATAGGAGTTCGTATCTTTGTATCTGGTCGTATTTCTTGAAAGTCTATATGCATATATTTTCTAGAAATAGGATGAATTTGATAATCTTTCACTAAAACTTCATGTTCACTGCCTTCATATTGCAAAGTAAAGACAGCATGTTCTGATGTACTTAAAAGTAAATTTTGTACTTCTTTTAATGATACAGATAACATAACAGGGATATCTTTTCCATATAGAATAGCAGGAAGCTTTCCTTCTTTTCTTAAAGTTTTAATAAGACCCTTTGGCCGATGTTCTCTTTTCTCCGCAATAATTTTTCTACTTACCATACTACAATCCTCTTCGAGCAATCTGGGGCGGCAGGATTCGAACCTACGATACCGGGTCCAAAGCCCGGCGACTTAACCACTTGTCTACGCCCCATTGTTTTATTGTAAAAAGACACGTTGCTTCTGTCAAGTTATTGCATTACCACTCCAGCTTAGGGGCGGCTTTCCATAGATCTTCGAGAGCATAAAAACGACGCTTTTCTGCTGAAAAGATATGGATAAGTACCAACGCATAATCAAGGACAGACCAGTCTTCATTAATGGACTTCCCTTTTAAGAAAAACTGCACATGCTCTCTTTCTTGGTGGGAAGCATGCTCCATTATTGCATTAACAAGTCCCTTTTGATGTGTCGTACTTCGGGAAGTAGCAATAATAAAGAAGTCGCTTATTGAAGAAACATTTCGTAAATCAAGAATAGTAATATCGCTACCATATTGCATATCAATAAATCGTGCGAGATCTTGTACTAATGTTATGTTATTCTGATCTAATATACCGACCATCGAAATCCTTCCCTAAAATAAGCGTCACATCTATTTGATCCGAATTTTTCGCTTTTACAACTTTTGCACCTATTACTTCTGCTACTTTTTGAGCCATTTCCACGTTGTTACTATGGTTTAATACAACAGTATGTGCCACATCATTTTCCTGTGCATTCCCAATTGATAGAATGTCAAATCCATATTTCCTGTATAGATTTCTTGCTTTACTTGCAAGCCCAGGAATAGTAGTTCCATTAAGAATTTCCATTGTAATAATCGCAGGAAGTATATTTTGCTCATGTATTAACGCAGTTTCTAGTTGTTGAACAGTTTTTTGTACCCATTTTCCATCAAAATAGGGAAATAAAAGTAATTTTTTCTCTCCTTCCACCAACACTTCCTTCAAACTTCCTTCCACTACCCGATGATAAATGGCATTAGGACGTAACTCACGGAGAAATTTCAATAACACTTGAAAAGATTTAAAATCAAAATTGGTAGAAAACCTCTGGTATAATTCTTTTTGTACTTCCTTATGAGAAAGCAAAGATTCCTCAACTGAAAATTCTTCTAATAGTGCACTCACACAAGATTCATATGTCAGTTTGTTTTTCTTAAGAAATTCAATGATATTCTCACCATCAACATAAGTATTTAACGAGTCTATGGACAACCACACTCCCCCCAATAGATCAACAATACCCGAAAGCGCCTGTTGCGATGCAATCTCCAGATAAAAGTTTGTCCGTACTCCTAATATAGATTTTAATTTTTCCAAGTACAATTCAGGGGCGTTTTCATGAAAAATAAGATCTAACCGGTCAATTTTTTCATTATCTTCAACAAAAGCACCCATGTTGCCCGGCACTTCATATAAAGCAGCGTGCCCTGTTTGTGTGTTGAATAATAACAGCATTCCTGCATACAATACATCTTTCTCATGTATAAATACATACATTCGAAACAGTGGATCATCCCGTATGGCATAGGTAACTGCATCTGTTCCTAAGGAAAATGCAAGCCATAAAGTAACACCTGTCAGGATCAAAATAATAAGTAATGAAAGAATAATAATAAGAGTTTTACTTTTAGCCATATAAACTATATTTGAGTATATAACGATGCACTAATTCTGGCACCAAATAGCGAACAGAATACTTTTTTTGTAATAGTTCTCGTATGTACCGAGAAGAAATCATAGGTACTTTTGTGTACAAATGTTGATAATTATGTGTTATATTTTCCTCTCTTTCAGCAACAACAATATCTACCAGCGATGCAAGAGTAGAAAAATCTTTCCATTCATTTCTTTTCAATAATACATCACTGCCAATAAGAAAACCAGCTTTAGCTTTTAAATCCTTTTTGTAAAGCTCTTTTACAGTTTCAACAGAAAAGGATATCTTTTTGTTTCGTAATTCAATATCACTTAATGTGAATTTACTACTTCCTTTTATTGCTAAGCTTAACATCCGGTACCGATGTACGGTAGAAGCGATTGGATTATGTTTTAGAGGGTTTCTCAAAGATGGAATAAAAAGAACTCGCTGATAACCTAGCTGACTGCAAGCTGTTTCCGCAATAAAGAGATGTCCAATATGCACAGGATCGAATGTTCCCCCAAATATCAGCGTTTTTACACTTTTTGTAAACATGTCATCATTTGCTGTGTTATTTGACCAAGAATAACACTTACATCTTTCTCGTTACGTATCCAAAATACCGGCATCTTATCAGAGGAAGGAATATTTGGCGTACTACGTATATTTCTTTGTAAAGCCATCACAATGATACCACAAACTTTTTCACGCCAATTGACCAATAAATACTGTAAAGTTTGCAAAGAAAACTCAATCTTGGTTACGTCGCATACATAATAAATACATGAAATACCATTCAAATGGTTTTGATATTTTTGAAAAAAAGCAAACCCAGTTCCCTTCATAGAGAAAGCAGGAAATTCTACAACAGAAAACGAATGCCACTCATGTACCAAATGTCCTCTTGCTGGATAATCAGTACTATATGGGTAATCCGTAATAGCAGGATGTGCAGTAGTAAGAAAGCGTAACAGAGTTGATTTTCCGCTATTGGAAAGACCAACTAAAGCAATATCAGCTTGTAAAAAATAATCAAATATAAGTTCCCAACACTCTCCCTCCATTCCTGATTGAGAAAACCGTGGGCTACGATTACGGGAGCTTTTAAAATGAATATTTCCTTTCCCTCCTCTTCCTCCTTTCAGAAGTCGCTTTCGATCATCCTTGTTTAAAAACTTACATACACATGAACCTGTTTGCGCATCACGTATCACTGTTCCAAGCGGTACAGGTAATAACAAAGACATCCCATTTCTTCCGTCCTTGCCTCCTCTCAGTCCGTTTTCACCATTCTGTGCCGATAATTTTCGTTTAGTTATGAGATGAGAAAGACTTTCTTTACTTTCATCGACGTATATTTCCACATGCCCACCACTACCTCCATTTCCACCATCAGGGGGGCCAGAAATATAATATCTCTTTCTACGAAAAGAAACTGCTCCATCCCCACCGTTTCCCGAACAAAGAATAATACGAACTGAATCTATAAACGTACTCACCGAGCAGATGGAACTGCAACAGAAACACTACATCGCTTTTTTCTGAATGAGAATAAAACATACCCCTCGGTACGAGCATATAATGTATCGTCCTTTCCTTTTCCCACATTTAATCCAGGATGAATACGTGTTCCTCGTTGCCGCACAAGAATTTCTCCTGCACGCACATGTTGTCCACCAAACCGTTTTACTCCTAAACGTTTTGCCTTAGAATCTCTTCCATTTTTTGAACTTCCACCACCTTTCTTATGTGCCATTTAGTCCTCCAGTATATCTAACAATAATTCCTTTGGATATTCTTGCTTGATCTTGCTCATTCCTGCAAGAAACATCGATGTCAATCCTCTTAAGTATTCTCCCGCTGGAGCTTGAACATCCAAAAAAAACTCTCCTGGTGCATCCGCTACCCCATGAGCTGCAATTTTCTCTTGAGCTAAGGATTTACTGATCGCATGCACCATAAGCGACACTGTCGCACAGGGAACGCTCATCCCCTTACTCATCTTTGCATGGCCTGATACATGAAGCGTTTTAATTTGATTTCTAAAGAGCAAAATATGTACCCTGATCACTTTTCACTTTTTTGAAAAGATCCTATCTTTATAAAAGAATATTGCTGACGGTGATGCAATTTCCTATGATAGCCTTTTCTTCTTTTATAAGTAGCCACTATTACTTTCTTTCCTTTTTCGTGACTCTCAAGCTCACCATTTAAAATAACATTCTTAAGATAAGGTTCTCCCCACAAACCCTTTTTTCCATCATGTAAAAACAACACATGTTCAATGCGAATAGAATCGCCTACTTGAGCATCTATTTTATCGGTTCTCACTACAGTCCCTGGAGAAACTCTATATTGCTTACCTTGTAATTCTATAATAGCATACATAGTTCCCTTGTATTATGGAACAATGAGACTTTTCATGTCAACTAGTAGTCCTTACGCATATCAATCTTTCTCCAAGCAAACTACATTGTTTCCAATACTGGTAAATTTAATAAGTACATACAATTTTCCAGAACTCGGCGCACTCCATATGCTAAGAACATCCTTTGTGTCGAGCGATTTTCTTGCTGGGGATCGATAATAATATGTTTGTTATAGTATTGCGAAAATTTTTTGGCCAGTCGATGTGCATATTCTGCAATCAATGAAGGGTTTAGTCCTTTGCCCGCATCTACTACTACACGTGGAAAATCACCCAAATGCATAATAAGAGTCCACTCATCGTCACAAACATCTTGTACATTATACCTATACTTGCTTGGCATAAACACTTTTCCATAGGTCTGTTTATATTTTCCCGCAAGACTGTACACCCGTGCAACCATATATTGAATGTAAGGTCCTGTATCACCCTGAAATTCAAGTGAAGCATCAGGATTAAAGGTAATGTCTGTAGCAGGATGAGGCCGAAGTAAATAGTAATGCAATGCAGCCAATGCTACAGATTCCGCTATATGACTATCTGTACTTACATGTTGCTGTCGGAGCTTTATCTCATCTTGAGCCATTTGAGTAAGCGAATCCAGCAAGGTGTCTGCATCTACAGTTCGTCCTTCTCTGGACTTTAATCGCCCCTCAGGCAAATGTACCATACCATAGGAAAGGTGCCGCAATTGATGCGCCCAAGAATATCCAAGCCGTTTAAGAATTTCAAACAGCACTTTAAAGTGATAATTTTGCTCGTATGCAACAACATATATCATCTGATGAAAATCCCATCGTCTATTACGTGACACCGCGGTACCTATATCTTGAGTAATGTATAGTGATGTACCATCAGAACGAAGCAAGACTTTTTGATCAAGTCCTATCGAAGATAAATCAACCAATAACTCGTTTTCATTTCCTCTGAAGAATATGTTCGCTTTTTCTCCTTGCAATGCAATATCTTTTCCCTTCATATACATTTGACTTTCATAATCAATCACATGAAAAAGAATATTGGTCCGTCGGTATGTGCTCTGGTGCCCCCGTATAACCCATTGCGTGAGCATCTTCCACAGCTGTTTAACTTCTTCCTCTCCTTTCTCCCAATCCTGTAATAGTTTCCGAGCTTCTCGCTCTGCATTCTGATCTTTGCGAGCCCATTGTAAAAAAAGGCTATAATATTTTCCTACAAAGAAATCTCCTTTCTGATTCAATCTTTCCGGTGTCTGATTATGGGCAAACTCTTTATATGCTGCCATAGCTTGGCAAATATGAATCCCCCTATCATTTATCAAATTTGTTTTTATGATCTGTGCTCCCATATAAGAGAGTATCCTACTAATACTCTCTCCTAGAATATTATTTCTTAAATGTCCCAAATGTAATGGTTTGTTTGAGTTAGGACTTGAAAATTCTACTACTATTGGTAACATGGAAAATTGCTGTGAAGATCCAAACAGCGACCACTGAGTATGGATATCATGTAATACTTTTCTTGCATAGCGATTCCGAGATAGGAAGAAGTTTGCATATCCGTTTTTTGATTCCACTCGTTCAAACTCAGGGTGTTTTTTTATGTCTATACATGCCACTATACCTTTTGCAATAAGATCAGGTGCTTGTTTTAATAAACTCGCGAAAGAAAATAAAGGAACTGCGATATCGGCAATGCGCAATTCGGTTGGTTTTTGTGTAACTAACATAGTTTTTATGTCTTCTTCTGATATAACTATTTCCTTTTCTTTTGCTAACTCTTGTAGAATAGGTGTTATTATATTAATCACGTCATCCATATCAAGGTTAGAGTATAACATAACGAAAAGCAGGTACAAAGAACATTGACTATTGGGAACGTCACATACTATAGTTATATTAATATGTTCGCATTCCTCAAAACATTATTCAGTGGTAATAAAGAACACCAGGATTGGAAACGCTTGGTTCCTATACTGTCTCGTATCAACGAACTAGAAGCTTGGGCTCTCGCACTTCGTCCCGAAGACTTCCCTGCACAAACTAAAAGATGGAAGCAAGAAATTCATGATGGGAAGGAGATAGATATTCTATTACCTCATGCATTTGCACTTGCAAGAGAAGCTGCTCGAAGATGCTTAGGTGAACGCTTATACGATGTACAAATATTGGGATCCATTGTACTTCATCGGGGAGCCATTATGGAGATGAAAACGGGAGAAGGAAAAACCTTATCTTCTGTTCCTGCTGCATATTTAAATTCCTTGGCAGGCGGAAATCTTCATATTGTAACAGTAAATGACTATTTAGCCCAAAGAGATGCAGAATGGATGCGTCCTGTTTACGAATACCTAGGGCTATCAGTAGCAGCTATACAATCATCAATGGGAAATGAAGCGCGTATTCAAGCTTATAAAAAAGATATTACCTATGCAACAAACAATGAACTAGGCTTTGATTATTTGAGAGATAATCTCTGTTACGACGTTACTCAAAAAGTACAAGATGGTCAACATTTTTGTATTGTTGATGAAATCGATTCCATTCTTGTCGATGAAGCACGAACACCCCTTATTATCTCAGGGAGTGCCGAATCGGATACCAGAAAATACTATGAAATAAATGAGCTGGTATCATATTTTCAAGAAGCTGCCAAAGATCCACAAACTGGAGAATATCCTGAAGAACCGCAGGGAGATTATACGGTTGATGAAAAAGGAAAACGCATTTTCTTCACTGATCAAGGCATGAACAGACTAGAAACACTACTAAAAAAAAGGAATATGATTGATCAATCATTATTTGAAGAGGAAAACTTTGAATATGTTCATTTTGCCACGCAAGCTCTTCGTGCACATATTCTATATCGACGTGACACAGAATATGTAGTAAGAAATGGAAAAGTTGAAATTGTAGATGAGTTTACTGGCAGAATTCTTCATGGAAGAAGATACTCGGAAGGATTACATCAAGCAATTGAGGCAAAAGAAAGAATCAAAGTATTGCAAAGAAGCAAAACTATCGCCACCATTACATTGCAAAATTATTTCCGCTTATATAAAAAAATAAGTGGAATGACAGGAACTGCAGCGACCGAAGCGAGGGAGTTTTCTAAAATATATAATATGGATGTTGTAGTTATTCCCACTCATTTTCCCCTTATTCGCAATGACGAGAACGACTCTATTTATCTAAGCGAAAAGGATAAGCATGAAGCTATTTGCAAAGAAATTGAAGAACTCCATCAGAAAGGAACTCCTATATTAGTAGGAACTATTTCTATTGAGAAATCTGAAGTACTTTCAAAAATGCTTAAAAAACGCGCAATACAACATGAAGTATTAAATGCAAAAAATCATGAGCGTGAAGCACATATTATCGCTGAAGCAGGTGCGGCCGGTGCAGTGACAATTGCAACCAACATGGCGGGACGAGGAACCGATATAAAACTAGGCGGAAGTCCAGAATTTCGTGCACATCGAAAACTTATACATCATCCAAATCAAGATTATCAAACAGTCTATGAAGAACAACGGGAAAAATGGTACAAAGAGTACCAATATGTAAAAAGCTTAGGTGGTTTATGTGTTTTAGGGACAGAACGTCATGAATCTAGACGCATAGATAACCAGCTACGAGGTCGTTCTGGTCGCCAAGGGGATCCTGGACGTTCAAAGTTTTTTGTGTCCCTAGATGACGATTTAATGCGATTATTTGGTAGAGGGGCTGAAAGTATACGCAGACTCATGACAAAAAATCTACAACCAGGAGAATCTTTACATCATTCGATTATTACAAAAAGCCTTGAGCGTGCACAAAAAAGAGTCGAAGAACGTAACTTTGAAATACGAAAACATCTTCTTGAGTTTGATGATGTGTTGAACATACAACGAAAGATTGTTTACGAACAACGTGATACCATTTTGGACGAAGCCAATCTTATGAAACGACTAACAACAACATTACGAAATATTCTGGATGAGGTGTTTCACGGATATCAAGAAACAGATGAAGTCTTAAAAGATGTGATACATCATGTTGAGGTAACATTATTTAGAAGAATTCCTCCCGATATTTCGCAGCAAAAGGACATTTATTCGCTGCATAAAAAACTATATAGCTGGTATATTAGCATATTGGAAGAAAAGGAAAAACTGATTGGAAAGGAACAGTGGAACTTACTGCTACGTCATGAGTATCTATTACAAATAGATCGATATTGGCAAGATCACTTGGATTCACTTGACAGCTTACGCGAAGCCGTGTATTTACGAAGTTACGCTCAAAAAAACCCACTTGTTGAGTATAAACTCGAGGGATTCAAAATGTTCGATCAAATGATTAATACAATCCAGACAACCATTATACGCAGATTAATGAATTTAAAGATTGTTCCTGAGAATACCACTATTAACACATCACATACAACTACTTCGCATCAAGCAAGTCACATAAGCACTCAATTGCTAGGAAGTAAAACATCCTCAAAAAGAATACATGCAACAACTCAAAGAACAATTAAACGAAATATAGAAAAAGTGGGAAGAAATGAACCTTGCCCCTGCGGAAGTGGCAGAAAATATAAACATTGTCATGGAAAAGAATCTTAATTTAGATTAATACAAATATTGTGAGGGATCTACAAATTTTCCATTTCGAATAATTGAGAAATGCAAGTGAGCTCCCGTGCTTTTCCCTGTATTTCCAACCAACCCTATTTTTTCTCCCATTTTCACTACAGTACCTGCACGAACTAACACACGGAGCATATGCCCATACAATGTTTGAAACTCTTTATTATGCCAAAGAATAAGATAATTGCCATATCCACCAGGATCGGATCCCACATACGCTACCTTACCTTCACTTGCAGCAATGATAGGAGATCCTTTTGCTGCAACAAGATCCAGGCCATAATGAAAAGTCCGAACACCCGTGAATGGATCGGGACGATATCCAAACCCAGAGCTTAATCTTCCTCTGGCCAGGGGATGAAGAAAAAGTTCTCCTAAGCGTAATCTCATTTGCAAAGGGTCCATAGTCACAGATGGCAGGAATATAACATCATTTTCTTTCAAAACTGTGTCGCTGAGATTGTTTTTATCAAGAATCTTTTGCATAGGTACATGGTATTTTCGAGCAATATTGGCAAAACTATCACCCTTTTTCACTCGATAAAAAATACCGTCTTGATCTGGGATTTTGATAATTTTTCCTGCCTGGAGTCTTCTCGCATTTTCAATACTGTTAGCACTTAATAAAGTACCCATGCTCAAGCCAAAAATTCTAGCAATACCAGAAATGGTATCACCTGCTCGCACAGTATATTCTTTTACTGTATATGGAAGAAAATCTTTTACAATAATTTTCCTTTGTTGGGAATCATCATAATATAATTTTTGAGGAGACTGAAAGAACGTACTATCTCTCTCAAGTAATGGATTTAACGAAACTGGCGTGATTAAGAATGTTAACCTGGTAGTTAACAAAGGTAGAAATAAAAGTAATAAAAAAAGCAGACCCACTGCTGATGCAAGGAGTGGGAGGTCTCCTATCTGGAGATGCAATGAGCCTGCCAACTTATATCTATCGTATAGGGTTCTATGAGGAAAAGGCACACTCGATTGCCAGGATAATTCCTGTGAAATAACAAAATCATCGTTACCATCCTCTTGTACAGACGTTTCCTGAGACGGATCCTTTTGCACAGACCACAAACTACGTGGACTTACGTTTTGTTTTTCTATGAACGCCTGCACTCTGTTTGCTATATCGACATAAACAATATGCGATATTATACTAAAGATACTTCGAATAATAACATCAAGCCATATGAACAAGAAATACGTTCGTTTTACTATTATACTTACCATCCATTTATTTCTTGTTATAGCGTTGTTAGGCTATTACGGTACTGTCATGCTTTCCTCATCTCAATCAGAACTTTCATCTACACGCCAAAAGTGGAGAGAACGAGGCTCTATCGTTGACCGTAATGGCAATTTATTAGCTATGCAAGTCAGACGCGACACCGTAACCGTATGGAAACCAGAAATTAAAGACGAAAAAGAAAGTATTATCCTTCTTGCCAAAATGTTGAACCTAAACAAAAAGTATATTAAACAGATACTTGACAATAAAAATAATAAATTCTCCATTATAAAACGAACTATATCCGATATCGAAAAGAAGAGAATCCAAGATCTTAAGAAAACCGGTGCATTACGCGGCATCCATCTAATTGCCGACACCAAAAGAGAATACCCAAATAAAACTTTGGCAAGTCAAATTATTGGCTATGCAGGAATAGATAATATAGGATTATCAGGCATTGAATATGTTTTTGATAAAGAGTTGTCCCGTACAAGTAAAAATGAACCCCTCGGAAATCAAGTGACCCTTACGATTGATGTAGAAGTACAACAATATAGTGAATTTATAGCAAGAAAGGCTGTACAGGAAGAAAAAGCAGAATCTTGCTTAGTAGTTATTATGAAAGGAAAAACAGGAGAAATCTTTGCTCTCACCAGTTATCCTGATTTTGATCCTAACAAATTTATACAATATAGCAATCAAGAAAGAAAAAATAGAGTTATCAGCGACGTCTATGAACCTGGCAGTGTTTTTAAAATATTCTCAATATCCTCACTCTTACAGTTAGGTGTCATCACTCCTCAAGAAAAATTTGACGCAACAGGACCGTATCAATCAGATCAAGGTTTTCAAATTCGAGATATTCATGCGTATGGTCATATCTCTCCCAGAGAGATAATCAAATTCTCAAGTAATGTAGGTGCTGCATATGCGGCCGAGAAAGCATCTCCTAATGCATTCTTTTATATGCTTAAACGTTTTGGATTTGGAGAGAAAACAAAAATAAAATTAAATGGAGAAAGCATAGGAATTCTAGTATCTCCGCACAAATGGTCAGCAAGAAGCAGACAGACTATCGCAATTGGACAGGAAATTGGGGTCACAGCAATACAGTTGGTAAGCGCTGCTACTGTTTTTGCAAATCATGGAATACTCCTCAAACCCCTTATTGTAAAAAATGTGATTACTACAGGAAGGAGAAAAGTACAAACTTTTTCTCGCCAAGCAGTACGAGAAGTCATTTCTGATAATATAGCAAGAACAATGTTGGATTATATGCACGAAGCAACTCAAACAGGTGGAACTGCTTCTCGTTTACGTATTGAAGATCTTAATATATCCGCCAAAACAGGTACTGCAGAGATCTATGATAAAAAAGAAAAAAAATATTCCAGCAAGAATTTTATCGCTTCCACACTAGCCTTGTTCCCAACAGAAGATCCAGAATTTATTGTTTATGTCGCTCTGTACAAGCCTTCTGCGGGAAGAATTTATGGAGGACAAATTGTGGCCCCCTTAGTAAAAAAACTTATTCTTTTTCTTCTTTCATATTATAATCTTCGTCCCGATACTGTGATCCTACCTTTAAATAAGGAAAAAGTTTCCGCTCAGAAATTACCAAGTTTTCGTAATGTACTCCCCGACTTTAGGGGGCTTTCCAAACGCAGTATACTACCTCTATTGTCAAGAGCAGACATATCAGTAGAAATAAAGGGAAGTGGATGGGTAAAGTCTCAATCACCGCCTCCTGAAACAAAGATAAAGAAAGGTATGAAACTTATTCTTATACTTGAATGAATATATACAAAAAAAACTTATTATTTTTAAAAGAACACGCAGACAATCTAGCATATAGCTTAGAAAAAACTCATGTTTCATCTTCTGCATATCAGATTATTCCTACAAAAGAAAAAAATCCTAGCCTCCAATGGAAAGGAAAATTACTACACAGTAAATACGCACCTTACAAAGAAGCAATCCAAGTTATGAAAGTACAACTTTCCCAGATACAGCGTCAAGGAAATGATGCACTTGTATTTATTGGAATAGGATTAGGATATTATATCCAAGCAAGTTATACTCTCCCTAATCCAGATTTTTTTGTCATAGTAGAACCAGACAGAGAATTACTCAAAACATGCATGATAACAAGAGATATTCAAGACATCTTACAACACAATTATACAATACTGTTGGCAGAAAAAGATCCCCAACAACTTATTGAGTTGCTCAAACAACACCATATCAGAAATCCTGCTATTATTAATATTTCAGCCATACAGCAGGAAAGACAATATCGTGTTTTTACTGAAGCTCTTCGGAAATACCAATCTCAGCAAAATATAAACACTAATACTCTGAAACGATTTGGATCGTTATGGGTACGAAACCTATTAAGAAACAAAGAAATAATAGAACATGAACGAAGTATTGAAGAACTATCACATGCATTTTCATTTACTCCTGCTCTTGTCTGTGCGGCAGGTCCAACGCTCAATACATTGCTCCCTCATCTTAAAGAACTAGTAAAAAGAATGTTATGTATAAGCGTCGATACTGTACTGCCTCTCCTTCTTAAACGAGGAATAGATCCAGATATTACTGTAGTTATTGATCCCCAATATTGGAATACAAGACACTTAGATGCGTTAAACACATCCAATAGCATTATTATCGCAGACACAACTACCTATCCACGCGTATTCAGATTATTATCAGGACATTTATTTCTGGGAGGGTCTCTTTTCCCTTTGGGAAAACTTTTTGATCCCCCAAACCGTCCTGTCTTGGGTGCTGGTGGTTCTGTTGTTACTACTGCCTGGGATCTAGCACGTTTATTAGGAGCAAAAAAAATATACTTTGCAGGTGTCGATCTCTCTTTTCCTTTTTCGCTTTCTCATGCACAAGGAACATTCTTTGAACAACTATGGAAAAAAGAATCTCATCGTACAAAAAGCATCGATACTTCCTTGTATGAATATCTATGCTCTGGAGATACTCTTTTTGTAAAGAATTACTTAAACGAAATGGTACGTAGTGATCGAAGAATGCAACTGTATCAACAATGGCTACAACAAAAATGTACTGAGAAAGGTGCACCTATTACATATACCCTCTCCAAGCAGTCTGCATATATTCAAGCGATCTCTCACAAAAATCCTGTTGATTGTTTTGAATTACCCTTAGTAAGAGAAGAAATAGATAAAAAGAAAAACTATCTCCTTCAAAAAAAGAAACAATCTAGCACTGCATCCCAATGCTCTTTTACCAAACTACATCATGACTTTGCTTACTTACAAAGAAGAATAAATGAAGCTCTCGATTATGTGGAATTCCTTAAGAATAAAAACTCCTCACTCCAAGAAAAAAATAACTACCTAGCGAGGTTAGCGATTATTGATCAAGAATTCTCACAAAGTCAATATAAAGATTGCATAGGATTCCTCATGCCAGAAGCTGTACAATACATTTTTCAGCATCTCAATGTTTCTGACGCACTGCAGAACTCACAGGTACTCTATACAGCATGTAAACAATCCATTGAATATCATATACATCTTTTTCATAAATATGCCACATTCTAGAAAATCTCCTCAAGTTCTCCTAAGGTATTCCGAAAAGATAACGTAAGCTTTTTCTTACAGGTAAACGGTATGTACTTTGACATCCAGGCATACCGTTTTTTTATGTTTTAAGAAATAAATTAAGAAAAATAATATCTCTATTATATAGAATAATATCTCTAAATTAGCCTTGATAAATTCAAAAGCTAAGTATTAAGGATTTTTATTAGGAAAAGAAGGATAAGCAAGCGAAAGAATAAGTTCCACTTCACTTACCGATAAGGAGAAAGAACGAGCTATTTGCTCACTAGACATTCCTTTGAGCGCCGCTATTTGAATCTGCTGTTTTTTTTCTTCTTCTGCCGCAGGTTGGGATTGTATTTCCTTTACTTGATTAAGGATCTCTGTATATCGTTCTGCACTCTTCACATTTTGTTTCTGCTCTCTCTGCAAAAGGTCAATAACCCGATTCGATCGGGCAAGTAGCGTTTTTATTGTACCAATTCTGCTATCAAGTAAGGAGATATTTCTATCCGAAACCTGATTCAATTTTAAGACCAGTTGTTCTACTTCAGCATTAAGCAATGTAAGGGTTTTCTCTAAATAGTTGGTATATGTAAGTCTTCTCCTCAATAAAAAATATAGAAAAAGGGCAAAAATAATATTAAAAAGAAACAGGAAATACAGCAAGAAAAGTCTCTCTAACGTTTAAAATTAACATGTTTACCTAGTTGGGGATCAGATATTTCTCTGTGCTGCTGTGTCTTATCTTCTCGCTGCTTTTTTTTCTTCTTTGATTCAAGATTCTGTTGAGAATTCTCATGAGACTCAAGCATAGGTAGTTCTCTTCCACTTTCAATGGTAGAAACATTCTTTTCCACATCGGTTGCCTTCTTAATCAAAGACATGCCAATCAAATTTTGTTGCTGAGAAGCTTGTAACTGTGCCTTATTTTGTAATTCACTTCTTTGATTAAGTTGAGTGAGCAATATTTGTAAATCTATCGGTTTATATGACATATTATACTATATTGGGCAAATTAATCTTGGGGGCTTGATAGGGCTTAATACGAATTATTTCTTCGTTATTATAAAGAGAAAGATTATCTCGTCCTTTTCGAACATCAAGATATGCTTGGCTGATATATATCTGAACCCCTGCATATAGTTTCCGGTGTACACTGATAACGCCCTCACCCTTTCCTTTCAACAACAAATTGTTCACCAGTATCAATTTTTCCTCTATTATCTTAAATTGAGCTTTCAATTCACTTTGTTCTGACTGTAACACAGATATTTCATTCTTTAATTGCTCTTTCTCATTACCTGCCTCTTCCGAAGTTTGTATATCTATCATTTTCAACTTTCTTTCTCGTGCAGCAATATTTAATGGTACATCTTTCAACTTCAGTTGCAAACTTTTTGACTCCTCTTCCAATTTCTGCCGCTTTAAATACAACTCAGGATCTGTCCCAACTTCAACAACCGTACGTACTCCAGAAGGTGAACCTAGATTCTTTGCATCAATATAATTCGTTGCACGAATCTCTCCTCCTATGATACTTGCTCTTCTGCCTCTACATATTACACTTCCAAGCGATATGATATGTGAATTCATTATTCCGTCACTGACCACTAATATCTGCCCCACCTTCACCGTGCAATGTTCTACAAAACGTGCCCAAATATTTTCTTTAGCTTCAATATATGCCTGGCCTTTTCCAGCAATTCCGCGATACACATATATATTACGCTTCGATACTACACGAGCCTTTCCTATAGATCCAATAACTCTTATATCTCCATCTGCTTCAACCGTGAATCCATCTGTTACGCTTCCCTGTACATACACGCCTCCTACGAAATGAATATTTCCTGTCCTAATATCCACATCTCCTCGAACATAAAAGACTGGTTCAACTACAATTATTTTTCCCTTCAACCGTACATGTCCGCTTGCCGTGGCAATTGCTTGTAATCCATCTGATGAAAGTTCAACATTCTCACCTACCTGCAAGGTTACATCTTCTCCTTCATCTGCAAACAATGTCTCTCCAAAGATAGATGTTCCATCCTTTCCTTTTTTGGCCAGATGTTTAATCGCCAACACTTCTCCTTCCTGCACATTCTGAAGATTGTTGAGTTCTCGATAATCAATCTTATCTTCCTGAGCACCTAATATAAAACGGGCTGGAGAGGTTTCAAACTTATATTCTATATATGCATCCTTTCCTTGTTCCGGCGAGTCAGCCTGCACAACTTGCACCAATGTATTGTAGATAGGAGATTCCACAAATTCCTCAATGCGTTGCATTTGTATGCCGTAGATAATACCTTCTTGTTTTAAAACTGCCTTGATACTATCCACACTCGGATCCGCCCCATCCAGACCAGGATCACTAGCCTCTATACTTGCATGGATGTTATCAGGTGAGATAATGCAATTTATTTTCACATCACTTAATAAGTCATTGTTATACACAGTTATTTCTTCAAACTTACCTTTTGCCTTACGCAACACTTGAGTAACTCGTTCTCGAGAAATTGCTGCAGTTGTACGCCGGGTAAGTGCAGTCATGATCTCTTCCAACGAAAGATTAGAAGTTGTAGCTTTTAAATATACAAAGCGTTTATCAAGAAGAATAACATAGGGTGCTTGAGAACGGATTCCAGAAGTATCTAATTCCTGTGTTTGTTCTTTTTGTTCTTTAACTATCTTCTCATCAATGTATGCACGAATAATATAGGGAATACTTCCTAAACCAAACACTCCCGTACTTCCTTTTTGAACTAATTCATATCTTATGTGTTCTACAGGGACCCCGAGTTGTTGTGCAGATTTTTCAACAGCCATATGCAAAGACAGGTCATGGGTCTCCACAACATCTCTACTGTTATCCTGTATTCCCTCAGCAAGAAGACGTTCCCTCAACTGTTTTAAAGAAGGCATTATAATATTCCTTTTTTAATATTCATTAATTTTGCTCGTAACCGCATAACCGCTTTTGTGTGCAATTGTGAAACCCTTGACTCAGTAACACCTAAAACAGCTCCAACTTCTTTAAGAGTAAGATCTTCATAATAATAAAGAATTAAAACCTTTTTTTCTTTATCTGGCAGTTCTTGGATGGCATGAATGATTATTTTCTTTATTTCAGAACGCTCCACAATAACGTCAGGGTTCATGCTCTTAGGAGATTCTATGTTGTCAAGAATAGCTAGTTTAGTATCTCCTGTATCGCTATTTCCCCAGATGTCGTTCAAGGACAATATTGAGGTTCCGCTTATCTTCATAATAAGTTTTTCAAATTCTTTGATACTGATTCCTAGCTCGTCCGCAATCTCCTTATCAGTTGCAACCCTCCCAAGATTAGCTTCCAATCGAGCAACGGTTTCTTCCAGTTCTCTTGATTTTTGTCGAACTGATCGTGGCACCCAATCCTGTAGTCGTAGTTCATCAAATATAGCTCCTCGAATACGAGTAACTGCATATGTTTTAAACTTTACGTGTTTATCAGGATCAAACTTCTCAATAGCATCCAACAACCCAAACACACCATATCCCACCAAATCATCAAATTCAACATTTCCGGGCATCCCCACCACTACTTTTCCTGCAACATACTTTACTAATGGCGCATATTGCTTAATTATACGCTCTCTAATTGCCACGTCCTTAGTACGCTTGTATTGCTTCCACCATCTAATTTCAGTATCATCATTTGTTTGTGTCAACTTAGGCATGCAATTCTCTCCGTTCCTTATCTCTTTCCAGTACTGTTCTAATAGCACTTGCCATTATTGCGGGATCTTCTCTTCGCATTTTTCCCTCAGATTTATGCAACTCCTCTTCCAACTCTCCAGAAGAAGTAACATCCTCCGTATCTTCCTCGGTGTTGTATGTACCATCGGTGTCATTCTCAGCTGCTTCTTCATATAGATTGGCATCTTGAGTAAGAGAATCTGTTTTATCATCTATCACTACATCAATATTTCCTCCATATATTTGCTCGGTATTACTCTCCTTTGCAAGATAGGTATTAAAAACTTTATGGATAAGAAAATAAAGAAGCAAAGAAAAAACTACACTAAGCAAAATGCGAAGAAATAATACACCTATACTCACATTTGCCAGTACTCCCATGATTAAAGAAATGCATCCTGCACATATTGTAAATCCTGCTAAATAACGTATATTCATAGATTACATAGCTTGAGCATATAGAAAGAGTTCCAAAAAGTCAAGTTTCCTGCCATTTTTACACCTTTCCAAGCAATCTTCGCAAAAATCCACCTATTCCCTTCAATTCTTTAGGTTGAAAACGTCCCATTCTTTGTGCTATATGCATCACACAAACAGAAGCCTTTGATTTTTGATTCAAAACAAAAAAAGGTTTTTGCTGAAGCACTGCTTGCTGAACATTCGTATCATCATAAATATAACCTAAGTATTCCACTTTTATGTTCAAAAAGTTTGCAGCAATGGTAAGCACACGTTCTGCTATTCTCTTCCCTTCAGCTACGTTGGATACTCGATTAACAATGAGTTTTAAGTCTCTCGACCAATTTTCTGTCTCCGTCGCAATAATTTTAATAATTCCATACGCATCGGTAATTGCAGTAGGTTCTGGAGTAGTCACAATAATGGCCTCGTCTGCAGCTGCCACAAAAGACAATACATTACTAGAAACACCAGCGCAGGTATCGATAATAACAATATCTACATGATTGAGATTTTGAATCTCTCGGATAAAATATTCTCGCTCTTCTTCTCCAAGATTGGCCACTTTTGCAAATCCTGAGGCCCCTGCAATAATATCGATACCATAACTGGTACTCATAATAATATCTGAAAGTGTTTTTTGTTTCTTAATAAGATGATACAGATTAAATTTTGGTATTACTCCTAATACTACGTTTACATTTGCAAGACCAAAATCCGCATCCATTAATACGACTTTCTTTCCAAAAGAAGCAAAGCTCAATGCAAGATTCACCGAAATATTAGTTTTACCTACTCCTCCTTTACCACTCGCAACAGTAATAACACGTGTTTTTTTCTGCTCTACCGTAGCATCATCCAATAACTCCTGATTTTGTTCTTTCATTAGTTTTCGCAATACTTCTGCCTGATCTGACATCTGCTACACACTCCCTTTATCTGGTGACTTTGCCTCCACTTCAAATGTCGACCGAATATCTTCATCCTGGAGAGAAAACCCACTAAGTCGTGAAAGAAAGCTCTTCGCACTTACTTCCTCTATATCAGATGGTACTTTTTGTCCAGTGGTAAGAAAACTCACCCCTTTACCTGACTCATGAATAAAACTCAAAATACTACCTACTCGAGTCGTTTCATCAAATTTTGTCACAATAATAGTGTTAATATCAAATATGCTGTATTGTTGAATTATATGCATCGCATCACTGAATTTTGTAGGCGCAGAAATACATAATAATACCATAGCAGATGTACAGTAGTCGCCCAATAATGAACGCATTTCTCCCAAATGTGTATAATCATGTGGACTTTTTCCAATAGTGTCAATAAAGATCATATCTGCATTATTGAAACGTTGAATCACAGCTCCTAGTTCTTCTTTACTTTCCACGCTTTGTACCGGAATGTTCATAATATCACCATACGTTTGAATCTGCTCATTCGCACCAATTCTATAATTATCAATAGTAATAATTCTTGCTTTCTTAACTGGTTTTCTGGTCACTCCATAAAGAGCTGCTAACTTGGCAATAGTAGTTGTTTTACCAACTCCTGTTGGCCCTACCACAATTATAATTTGTGGTTTATGTTTTATCGATAATTCCTGAACCTCAATAATCTCTGCTATCCAACGTAATACACAAAGATCTACTGTCTTTGCATTTGCCAACTCTTCTAGAGTAAGTGCTGCTCTCATTCTCTCCAAAATATCTGCAATAAAATTTGGCGCACACTCATTACTTTCCAAAATACCACGTACACGCTCGGTAGCTGTATTGTCTTCTTTTTCTGCCTTTTTGGTCTGGATATCATTACGTAAAAGTCGCAACTCCCTAACTACATCTTGTAGAGTGGGAGAAGACTTCTTTTGCAAAGCTTTTAAAAGTAAGTTTTTCTTTTCTTCAATGTTTTGCGGTTCTTTTTGCACTGCTTGGTTAGCTGCATATCCAGTAAGTTCTACCACTTTTTTACCAAAAAAACCTAGTAGTCCTCCCTTTTTATATTCTCTTCGCGATACTATTTTTGCTTCTTCTCCATATTTACGTTTCACGCTTTCGATAACCTCCTTATCACTGCTCCCTGTTTCTACGAAAAAGCTCAAGAAGTTACCCCCTCTTTTAATTCTAATGTAGCCACAGCCTTCACTGTAACAAAACTCGCAATCTCGGCAACCGACAGCACTGGAACACTTCCAAAGTCCCGATTACACAATTCTCTCAAAAAAGGTCGTATCATCTCAGAACAAAGCAGAATAGGAAGAAACCCCTTTCCCTGCGCCACTTGTACTGATTCTTTAAGCGCCTGTATAACAGTACGATATTGTCCAGGATCCAAAGATACTGCAGGACGTCCCTCCATATCACTACGTGCATTTGCTATCAACTGTTCGGACTCCGCATTCATAACAATAACATGTAATACGTTCTGTGCATCTGCAAACTTAGTACTGATTTGCCGCGCCAGTGCTTGTCTGGCTTTTTCTGTAAGAAAAGTTGCATCCTTATTGACAGAAGCATAATCACTTATTGTTTCTAAAATGCTGACCATATCTCGTATTGAGATTTTCTCACGCAACAACAATTGCAATACTTTATGAATCTCACCTAATGTCAGTTGTTTTTGCACCTCTTCAACAACTGCCGAATACTGCTCCTGCAATCTATCAAGAATTGTTCGCACTTCCTGTCTACCTAATATATCAGCAGCATAATTCTTTACAATCTCTGCCAAATGGGTCGTAATAATAGATGGTGCATCCACTACGGTATATCCAGCTTGTTCTGCCTTTCTTCGCATATCTTCAGAGATCCATAATGCAGGCAAGCCAAAAGTGGGATCTTTTGTTTCTTCACCTGTTATTTCTTCGCTAACATTTCCTGGATTAATCGCCAAATAATGCCCCATTCGAATAGACCCTTTGCTCATCTCAGTACCGCGGATTTTGATAAAATATTCAGTGGCTTGCAAGCGCATATTATCCACAATTCTTATACGTGGAATAACTAATCCTAATTCTAGCGCAATCTCCCGACGGATTCCCGTAATGCGATCCAACAACTCCGCACCACTTGAGGCATCTACAAGTGGAACAAGACCATATCCTATTTCTAAAGAAAGGGAATCCAAAGGAGGTATAATAGGTATATCTGCTTCCTCTTGTTTCATACTTGGTTCTTGTACAGTCTCTTCCTTTGCTTTTCGTGAAAAGCGATAGGCAAGAAATAGGGTCAAAGCAGCTAAGGGCATCAAGAGATACCATGGAAACCCTGGAAGAAGAGATAACATGGCCAAAAAGAATCCGGCAATCCAGTAAATACGTGATTGACTGGAAAATTGTTGACTCACATCCTCGCCAAATGTACCTTCCGAGATAGATCGTGTCACTATTAACCCTGTAGCAGTGGAAATCAATAATGCGGGTATTTGCGTGACGAGACCATCTCCTATTGTAAGCGAGACATAGGTGGAGACTGCTACACTGAGTGATTCCTGATGTATAGTCATACCTACAATGAGACCACCTATAATGTTAACAATTGTAATAAGAATTCCTACTTTTACATTACCCGAAACAAATTTCGATGCTCCATCCATCGCTCCATAAAAATCAACTTCTCGCTCCAGATCCATCTTCTTTTTTAGCATTTGTTCTTCTGTAAGAGTTCCCGTGTTAAATTCAGCCTCAATAGCCATCTGCTTACCGGGAAGAGAATCTAATGTAAAACGGGCAGCAACTTCAGCCACTCGGGTAGACCCCTTGGTAATAACCAAAAATTGCACAGCGATAAGAATTAAGAATATAATAAATCCGATTACAAGCCCCTCAGATCCACTACTCCCCACCACAAATCGGCTAAATGCTTGAATCATCTTACCATTAAAGGTGCTTCCCTGTGCAAGAATTAAACGAGTAGACGAAATATTTAATGCTAGCCCAAACACACTGCTGACTAGCAACATAGTAGGAAATACTGAAAACTCCAATGCATTCTTTGTATATAACACTATCAATATAATAAGTAAACTTAGTGTAATATTCATCGCCATAAGAAAATCCAATAATATTGTAGGAAGTGGTATAATCAACATCATAATGATAAAGACAATACCCCCTGCTACTAAAAGATCGTTTTTTCCTCCAATATGCTGTAAAATACCCCTATCTTTCATATCACATCCCCCTCATACGATATACTTCGCTCAGTACCACAACCATAGCTTCATAATATTTTTCGGGAATTATATCCCCAACTTCTGTATCATGGTATAATCCTCTTGCCAATGGTTTATTCTCTATAATAGGCACATTATGCTCTTTTGCAAGATTTTTAATCCGTATAGCCATATGGTCAGCACCCTTAGCCATAACAGTAGGAGCCTCCATCTTTCGCGCATCATATTGCACCGCAACTGCATAGTGTACTGGATTTGCAACTACCACATCTGCCTCCTTGACTTTTTGCATCATCGTGCGGGAAAGTAATTCCTGCATTCTTTGTCTTAATCGACTACGCACGTGTGGGTCTCCTTCTTCACTCTTTCTTTCCTCCTTTAATTCCTGACGAGTCATCTTTAATTGTTCCATATGTCGTCTTCGTTCTACTGCATAATCAATAATAGACAAAAAGAGAAATGCAACTGCAACTTCTACGAGTATAAAAAATACTATCTTTCCAATAGAAACAAGACTATAATGAAGTGGCATGGTCATGAAGCCAACAAAGACAGGTATGCGGTTATAAATGTTAAAATAAAACACGAGTACAATAACAATTATTTTGATAATAAGCTTTAAAAAATAATACTGACCCTCCGAAGAAAAAAGAGTCTTCTTAAATAGTTGTTTAAAATTCGGTGCAATTTTCTTCCAATCTAATTGAAGTGGTTTTCCTGTGAAATAAAACCCTACTTGCAACACGTTTCCTAGAATAGCGGCCACCAATGCTGCCATGGAAATCGGAATAAATATCCGTAAGAAATATACATAAAATGCTATCCAGATAGTATTTGCAGTTCGAATATCCATTTCCACTACATTACGAAAATAAAAACTAGTCATTTCAATAAAGACATTAAAAATATTCTTCCCAAGAAAACCAAGTGCGACTGCAACAAAAAGTAAAGTTGCGGCTGATGGGAGGTCTGCAGTTCTGATAACCTTTCCTTCTTCTCGCGACTTACGCAACTTTCGTTCAGTAGGTTGTTCAGTTCTTCCCTCATCTTCTGCAGCAAACCACTGCAAGTGAATACGTTGATACAGTTGCTCAACCGAAAGAAATGTGCGCCCATATCTTAGAATATGCTTATATTCGTTCATTTACTTATTGGAACCTCTACTTGTTGAAAAAATCCTGCCAATGAAGAAATAGTCCATGATATGAATGCAGAGAAGACTCCCACTAAAGCTGGCATAAAAAAGAATAATATAATAAAGCTTACACTGATGGAAATAGGAAATCCGAGAATTAAAAGATTCATCTGAGGAACCGTTTTTGCCAGCAATCCAAGGGATACCGAAACAAGAAAGAGTATTGCCAAGAAGGGAAATGCCATCACCACTGAATAGAGGAATAGATTACTTATTCCTTTGAGAAGAAAACGAATGATATCTTTATACCTCGTTGCGATATCTACTGCACGAATCGCATCAAAAGATCCCATAACACCAGCAAAAAAGATTTGTTGCAACCCCTTATTTGTAAGAAATACAAGCATCGCAAATAAATCCAAAAATTGTCCCACAACCGGTATTTCTATTTGTGCAATAGGATCAAACACCTGCGACACACTAAACCCCATAGGTAATGATAAATAATGTCCTGCTAATCGAAAAATAGAAAATAACATGGTAACAAAGAATCCTGCAATAATGCCTAACAAAGCTTCCCCCAACAGCAATAACACATATAACAATCCAGTATCGGGAATAGTATAATTATTCACAGAAGGAAATAACACAATAGCAACCATAAAAGCAAAAACCACTCGCACCAATTTTGATATTGTTGTTGAAGAAAGAAGAGGAACAGTTGAGAGAAATGCAAACACACGGATAAAGACAAGAAAGAATAGTGGTGATTGGGCTGCAAACAATTCAATAAGCATAATTATTTAATAGCTTGAGGAATATAATTCTCTATTACTAATTTAGTAAAATCCACCATAACCTGTGCCATCCATGGTCCTAGAAAAAATAATATTGCCATAATAGCAAATATCTTAGGTACGAAAGTAAGTGTTTGCTCCTGAATAGAAGTAGTTGCCTGAAAGATAGATATAATAAGCCCTACCACCACTCCTACTCCCAACACAGGAAACGAAAGAAGTATTAATTGCACAATCGACCGTTGTGCCACAGTAATCGCAAAGCCAAGATTCATAAAGATCCTCCAAAACTAGCTATTAATTGATAGGTCAACAAATTCCAACCGTCTACAAGAATAAAGAGCGCCAACTTAAAAGGTAAAGAAATAAGTACAGGGGGTAGCATAATCATTCCCATAGACATAAGAGTGGATGCGATAACCATATCGATTATAATAAATGGAATAAACAAAAGCACACCTATTTTAAATGCTATAGTCAGTTCATTAAGTACAAAAGCAGGTATAAGTACATATGTAGGTACATCAGCAAGAGTCTTGGGACGTTCCAGCTTGGCCATACGCATAAAGAGTTCAATATTAGTATAATCAGCATGCATTTGTCGATACATAAAAATTCTCAGTGGGTTCTCAAAATTTTTATATGCTTTATCAATACCAATTTCACCACGGGAAAGAGGAAGATAAGCATTTTCATAAATATCCATAATAACTGGCCACATGACAAACAATGTAAGAAACAACGCTATACCCATTAAGACCTGATTGGGGGGCATCTGTTGCAATGATAGTGAACGTTTTAAGAAATCAAGAACAATAGCGATTCTAAGGAAAGAAGTAAATAGTATGACAATGGAAGGAGCTAGTGAAAGAACCGCTAATAAAAGCAAAAGCTGAAGAGAAAATGCAACTTCTTCATTGTTATCTGCCCCCCTGACATTAATATCTACAAAGGGTACACGTAATCCTTTTTCACCCTGAACTGGACTTTGCGGATCATATTTTGACTGTCCATAAAACGATGCAAGCGTACAGAGAAAGAATATTCCAAACAGTAATAGTTTTCTCAAAGATCCTCCAACTTATCCTTTTGCTCACGAAAAAACTGCACTTTTTCATCAACTTTCTTAAAACTTTCCTGTATATCTTCTGATGAAGTTTTCTTGGATGTCTTTAACACTCGTGATAATAACTGAGCAAATCCTCTTTTTACTCCAACAGATTCACCTGTTTGTGTGATAATAATATCTTTGCTCTCTTTATCCGTAAGCTCAGAAATAAGATGTACTCCTGATTCACTTATTGCAAGAAGGTATATATGTGTATGCACTCCAACCAAATAAAGAACTTTATTCCCCGAAACAACTTGCGCAGCATAAATTCTGATGAGATCAGATTGAAATTTAATACGACTATTTTTTTTGATGAAAAAGAAAATTCCGTATATTATCCCTACAATAAGAAATAAAACAAAAACCATTTTTAGAAGAGCTGCTAAACCTAAGGAAACAGTATCAGTATTAGTCTGTTCTAAAGATGTTGGTTCAATTGAAAGACTTTCTTCAGAAGGAGAAGAAACATTTCGATCCTGCGCAAAAATAGTTTCTTGCGAAAAAAAGAGAAAAAAACAATTAATGATAAAAAAAATTCGAATAAACAGTGTTCCCTCCCACGAACACCGGAAAACCGGAATATAGTTACATACTGTTAATAATCTTTAACACGGTCAAATGGTGACAAGATCTCTGTAACTCGCACACCAAAATTTTCATCAATAACAACAACCTCTCCTTTTGCAATTAACTTATGATTTACAAGAATATCAACAGGCTCTCCTGCTAATTTATCAAGCTCAATAATAGTCCCTTCACCCATCTCTAGTATTTCCTGAATCAATTTTCTGGTACGCCCCAACTCGACTGTCATTTCCATACTGACATCCATTAATAAACCGAGATTCCCCTGATCCGAAGGTTGTGTAGTACTCGTCAACTGAGGAAACTGAATGGATTGTATTGCAGTACCTGTTGAGGCACTTTGTGTCCCCATCCCCATTCCTGCTCCTGCTCGAGAAGATCCAATACCACTTCCTGCCCCTCCTTGCATCATAGGACCTTGTTCAGGATTGCTAATCAAATCAACAAGATCTGTATCAAAAAATTCATACAGTGCACCTGAGTCCATGGGATTCGTTTCAAATTGGTATTTTACCATTACAGATTTCTTATCTCCAAGAACCGTTGAAACGCTTTCTCCTTGAGTTACCCCTTGTATTCTCACATTTACTGCACCTAGTTGAAAACTTAATGCTGCCGATAGTACTTTCACTACATGTTCAAACAACTCTTGTAAGGCTTCAAGCATAGAGTCATCAATTTGTAGATCACTCATTCCCGTAGTTGCAGAAAGTATTTTCAACGCATCAGTTCCAGAAAGAATATAAAAATGGTCATAAGGATTTCCATTATTAATATCTGCCTGAATTTTGATTACATTTCCCGTAACTGGCAAATCCCCAGAGAACTCAGACACTGAGGTAAGTTGAAGCTGAAAATCGTCACCTATACTGGGACGAAGACTAGAAGTCATATCTCCCACAGTTCCTTCTAGAATGTTTTGCAACACAGAAACAGTCGAACCTTGACTACTCTTTGGCTGTTCGGGAGGAGCTCCTCCCCCTGTTAATAACGCATCTATTTCTTCTTGCGAAAGAGTTCCTTCACTCACTATTTTCCCCTTTTTCTAACATAAGATGCAACGACTGCTCATCAGTTCGTGCATCCAAGATCTGTTCGACAATCTGGACAGCTACCCTATTACCCACACATCCAGGTCGACATCGATATTTTAACTGATCTCCTACCCTTATGGAAATAGGATCATTCACACGCGTATTACTAAGACGCACTACATCACCCACTTTAAGAGAAAAGATATCCTGTAATGAAATAACAAGTGTATCAATCTCAGCAATAATCGGTACTGTTATCGACAATAATCGTTCCTTAATTGAATTACTATGTTCTGACATATCACTTTTACGCACAGAAGAATACCAATATTGTGCCGATAATTTTGAAACAATAGGTTCAATAGTCAAGTAAGGAATACACACAATCATCATTCCTTCTACTTCTCCCACCTTTGCTTCCATTGTCACTACGACCGTCATTTCTGTTGGAGGCACAATTTGAGCAAATTGGGGATTCGTTTCCAATTGCCCTAAACGAGGACGCAAATCAACCACCTGACTCCAGGATTCACGAATGTTTCCCAGTAAGCGCACAATTATTCCTTCCATAACAGATTGTTCAATGTCAGTGAGCTCTCGGATAATCTTTGCAGGATCTCCTCGTCCTCCAAACAACCTATCAATAATAGAAAACGTAATGGCTGAGTCCACACCAAAAATAATGGAACCTTTGAGAGGATTCATATTGATAATAGCTAATGTTGTAGGATTAGGAAGAGAACGTATAAACTCTTCATAGGTTAACTGATCCACTGAAGCAACATGCACTTGCACTAAGCTCCTTAATTGCCCACTAAGTGAAGTAGTTGCTAAACGAGCAAAGACTTCATGTAACATAGTAAACGTTCTTATCTGTTCTTTGGAGAATTTATCAGGACGTTTGAAATCGTATATTTTTATGCGGTGCGTTTCTGTGCTAACAACCGATTCTTCTGTGTCTACTTCTTCAGAAGATATCGCGGAAAGAAGTTGATTTATTTCATCCTGCGCTAATATTTCTGTCATTACTAACTATTATACCTACATTCTTTCATTTTAAATGACAATTAGCAAGTGGATTTAGCATTAAAAATAGAGAATTTTAATTAGAAATCAAGTATTTGATACGTGTCAAACACCACTTCGCGTATTTTATTCCTCATCATTCGGTTAATTTGTTCTCTAAGTTCATTTTTCACCTTAATAGTATTCTCTGCTCCTTGAAGTTCATCAGCTGTATGCGAAGAAAGATAAATACGTATACGTTCTTTTATCTGCGGTCTACGGCGTATCAACTCTTGTAGTACAATATCTTTTCCTGGTTCATATCCCAACACGGGTACAATAATAAAGGTTTTCCGTGGATTATCAGCTGTTGATCCCCTTAATTCTCCAATCTCCATATACCAATCCAATTCTTCTGGGATACTGTCTTCTATTTGCGAAACCAAAGGAATAGGAGATGTCACAAGCATATCCCGAGAATTAAAAATTAACAAGGTCACAACCACAACTGCAACAATAAAAATAATTGCCCCTACAGCAATTGCAATCCACTTGAGAATATCAATGAAAAATCCTCCTAACCTTCCTCGTACTCGAGGTGCTTTCTGTTGCTGTTCTTCTTCAATGTTTATATCAGTTTCTGCCATAATTTCACTCCTTCATTACAAATGTCCTGCAGTAAGAATCACCACATCCACACGTCTGTTATATGCCCGTCCCTCAGGCGTATTATTACTATATAGAGGCTCCGTATCGGAAAGCCCCATAACCTGCAATTGTTTTTCATTTACATTCAATTCTGTAAGATATCCTAATACAGCCAAAGCACGTGTTGTGGAAAGATGCCAATTGCTTTTCCATTTTCCTTTAGGATTAGTAGGAATAACATCCGTATGTCCTTCAATTCGGAATATATTTTTACTAAGAAGGGGTAAAGTAAGAATACGCGCAAGTTTTTGTAAAATACTACGTGATTGTTCAATATTCAATTCACCACTTGCTGTTTTAAAAAACACATCTCCTGCAAGACTAATAACTAATCCACGTTCATCCCGTGTAACCCGAACTTTTCGCTCTCGAAGTTCTGTTTTGAACAAAGCTTGTGCCTCCCTTAATGCAACATCTAGTGCTCTTCCTCGTTCCTGCGAGGGAAGAGCTTCAATTGTATTCCCCAATTCGGCAAGACGTCCTTTTTCCAATGTTCTTCCTCCATAAAACTGCCCCAACCCAGGGAAAGATGCTAGGATAAGCCTTAGTTCATCTAAACTAACAGCACTAGAAGAAAGAAGAATGACAAAGAAAGCAAGTAATAATGTTACTACATCACCATATGTAACCATATAGTCAGGTGCACCACCCTTGGTCCTTCTTTTTCTACGCTTTTCTCTCATCTTTAACTACCATATGAAAAGGTATTCCCCATTCTTCTTCTTACTGTTTCACGTTGATCATCTGGAAGATAGGCAAGTAGTTTCTCAAATAAAATCCGAGGATTATCTCCCGATTGAATCGAGAGTACTCCTTCAATAATAATCTCTCTCATGAGTACTTCTTCTTCGTTTCTGTTTTCCAGCTTTACTCGCATGGGAATAAGTATAAGGTTTGCTAAGACTGCCCCATATAATGTGGTAATCAGAGCCGTTTGTAACCCTCTTCCAATAATAGAGATATCTCCACCTATATTGCCCAACATGGCTATTAATCCAATTATTGTACCGATAAGTCCAAAAGCAGGTGCAATTTTAGCCCATTCATCAAATATTTTATGCACTACAAAATGTCTTTCCTGCATCTTCTCCAAATCAGAAAAAAGAATGTTCTTAATGACGTCGGGATCAGTCCCATCCACCACCAATTGAATTCCTTGCTGCGTAAAGGTATCTTCTAACGTCTCAATTGTATCTTCCAATGCTAGCAGTCCTTCTCTTCGTGCGCGGTCGGAAAGGTTGACCAACATGGAAATCTTTCCCCCTATATTCCACTTTGGAATATGAAAGATAATTCTGAAATAGCGTCGAAAACCTCTTATATACTTAATGGAGGATCCCAACAACATAGCACAAAACGAAGCCCCAAATACAATAAAAATAGAGCTTAAACTAAGGTAAGGAAGAAGCCCTACTCCTGCAAGCATGACCCCCACACTCAAAACTAAGAGGCCAACAATTATTCCAATAATACTACTTATATCCATACTTATTCACACTCGGCAAAAGGTTTTATAGACCCCTGCATCAAATTCTTTCGATATGTAATAACCGCATTCACAGTCTCTTGAAGGTTATCACGCACCACTAATCGTTTTCCACTAAGCATGACCAAAGTGGTATCTGGATTTTGTTCAATATACTCAATCTGATGAGGGTTCACGAAAAACTTTTTACCGCTAAGGTTCGTTACCTCAATCATATTATATTACCTTTTACCACTTATCGTTTTAATGCAATTATCTCTTGCAACATTTGATCTGACGTTATGATCGTCCGACTGTTAGCCTGAAATCCCCTTTGTGTAACTATCATATCAGTAAACTGTTCAGCTAAGTCCACATTACTCATTTCAAGAGTTCCTGCAATAATTTTTCCCTTTCCTGCCACTCCAACCGTAGCAATATCAGCCAGCCCACTATTAATTGTTTGGCTGAAGTTGGTTTCTCCTTCCTTTTCTAATCCACCGGGATTCACAAATGTCGCCAATGCTATTTGCCCCAAGTCTCTAATATTACCATTGGAAAAAACACCT
>Ga0256913_10000065_pt1 | contig 43015 bp, 29 predicted proteins | sample Axial_MatmetaG_FD_185970 | JGI IMG/M metagenome (GOLD analysis project Ga0256913, IMG submission 185970) | Deep-sea worm associated microbial mat communities from Axial Seamount, Juan de Fuca Ridge, Pacific Ocean - Axial_Mat | ecosystem: Environmental > Aquatic > Marine > Oceanic > Microbial... | reverse complement strand
CAATCCGGTACTATCACTTTCAAAATATGCTTTTTCATTTGCCGAACCATGGATCACAAATCCCTTGGAGATAATTGTGTCAGGATAAGCTACAATATTTATATCACCATCTGAAAGAGTAAATATTAAACTGTCAGACGCTACCGGTTTATGCCAATTATCATTGATATTTAAGAATTTTGTTCCCTTTACATCTGACATGGAAGAAAGATAATTGCTGATTTTCAGAGAATCAATTACGATATTGCCCAAGACCCAGTCATCTCCTTGCTTTATGAGTTCTGTAGATATATTGTTATGAATATATTTAATGCTTTTAACGTCTTGTGTGTTAAAATCTGCAAGATCTTTGATTCTGTATGTGGAAATGTTATCGGATATATTTATACTACTAAATCCATCAGTTGAATAAACTTCATTTTTTCCTGCCAGTCTTACATAGGAACTAGCTGTATTTGTTTGCTGATCAAACTTGAATTTTCCTATCAATAGATTTATCAACTTCTTTTTGCCTGAAAAAACACGGATTTGCTTACATTTACCATCTTCAAGTTCATATTTCCCAAATTTATCAGGATTTTTAGTGATTATGTTTTTTATCTTCATTTTGTTGATACCGGTCAGTGCATTCTCGACAATTGCTTGATCTGCAGCGTAAGAGTTATCATCTGTTTTAATCATCCATTTATCATTTTCTTTTTGCAAGGAAAATTCTTTTTTTGAAATATCTTTCGGATGAATTTTTATCAAATCAATGGATTCTATATCAAAATCAGCTATTTTATCATTGAAGCTGCTTTCTTTTTTATCGCCAAAAAGACTAACTCCTGCATAAATAGCTAATAAGACCACAAAAACTATAAGTAAATATTTATTTTTCATCTGTTTTAAATTTTTAGTTTTTTAAATTACTTTCAATATTCTTCCTGCATTCTTCTTATCCTGATTGCTTTTCTTCTTTGAATTATAAAGATACCGATAAGAATAACCAATAAAACAGGTAAGCCGAAATTAAGATATTTGATAAAACTCCTTTTTCCACTTGCTTCTTCTGTCAGGTATTTTTGTTCTATTGGTCTTGATACCACTCCTTTGGTTCGCAATTCTATCAATCCTGTATCATCAGCCAGCCAATCAATAGCATTTACCAGAAAACTGATATTATTTTTACTTTGTTTTTGTCTTTGGTTTTCGGTAATAGCAAAATCGCCGTCACTATAAACTACCATTTTAGATTCAGTATTTCCTGCCAGTTTTCCTTCCAATATACCTGCAACCGTAATATTAGGTTTATTGAAATCTGCTGAAGTCCATTTTTTATTCATCACATCAAAATATGTGTTTCCCGGTACAGTTCCTGATCTTTCGGATGTTGTTGCCAATTCCAGAAAATGAATAGTACTGTCTCCGGTAAATTCCATTGGGCTGGCAAATTTCAATATCACTTCTTCTATCCCATTTGTAATAGTGTGATCGGCAAAATTTCTAATAATAGGTAAAAATGGAAATTTCACTTGGTTGACCATTGTGAAATAACCTTGTTTCTGCTGAACTGACACGCTACCGCAATCAGCATCCACTACAAATTTATTCTCGATATTCAATCCCTTGGTTTTCAGCCATTCTTCAATACCTGTATTTAAGATTACTCCTCTGGAATTTTGAAAATCACCATCGACACTGTTTATTGCCATTACCAATCTTCCTCCTTTTGATAAATAATTGTTTAGTTTTTCAAAATCACTATTTTCAAAACTATCTTTAGGAGCTATCAATACTGCGACTTTATATTTGTCAGGTATTTCATTTATGCTTTTCAAATCTACGGATTCGGTCTTATAGAGAATGGACAGAGAGTGTTCAACCTGGCTCAATTTGTCCATACCGGGTTCTCCGTGTCCTGATAGAATAGCGATGGACGGTTTATTTTCTATTGATACTTTTTTGATTGCTGTTGATAGATCGTATTCCAGTGGTGCTCCGGGTTTGATAAATGGAATTATTTCTTTTCTGTCATCGAGACTGATGGTTGCTCCTAAAAAAGATTTTTGTTGTTTGATCTCATCTTTTTCCCTTACATTTATCATCACAGGTCTTATTCCGCTTTGCAAAGCTTCCTGTTCTTTATCTTTGTCACTTGAAGGATCTATAAATCTGTATTCGACCATTCCTCCGGAGATACCGGCATATTCTTCTAGCATATCCCTGAGATCCTCTCTTGTTTTTTGAACATCCGGTGGTAAATTTTTTGAAAAATATGCTGTTACCGTGACGGGATCATCTAATGATTTAAGTATGTTTTTTGTTGCATTGCTCAAAGTAAATTGATGATCAGATGTCATATCCAATCGAAAGTAAAATTTATATGACAACATATTTACCAATATCAAAATTCCAATTAATATCAGTGAATTGTAATATTTTTTCATAATCTCAAAATCTATTGGTTTTTATAAAATATTTTTAAGAAGTATATCATAACTGTTGTAATGTATTATTTTCTATTCACAAGATTTTCTTTTGCTAATTCTATTCCCAATATACACACCGACAATAAGTATATAATATCTCTGGTATCCCAAACGCCTCTGGAAATAGAATCAAAATGTCCTGAAATACTTAAGAATCCAAATATCTTCCCTGCTAATCCATTTATTGAATTGCCTAAAATATCGAAGATAATCTGAAAGAATATTCCTATAAATAATGCGAGTAGAAAAGCTACTATTTGATTTTTTGAAATGCTGCTTGCAAATAATCCTATGCCAATATAAGCTGCACTGAAAAGCAATAAACCAAAATATCCGCTGATAATAGCACCGTGATCAACCTTACCAAGATATGAAATGCTGACATAATATATCAAGGTCAAAGCAAGAGCGATCGCTACTAAAAAAAGTGCGGCAAAAAATTTCCCGGTTACCAATTGAGATTCTTTTAGTGGCTTTGTCAACAACAATTCAAGAGTTCCGGTATTTTTCTCCTCTGAGATCAATTTCATGGTGATAGCGGGAATAAAAAAGAACAAAGTCCATTTGGCTATACTGAAAAATACTATCAGATCAGCTTGTTTTCTGATAAAAATATCCGAGCCGTACAACCATGTAAAAAATCCGGTAAATCCTAGAAAAGCTATCAAAACGATATAACCCGAAAGTGATTCAAAAAATCCTTTTAGTTCTTTTTTTGATATTGTTATTACTGAATCCATAATATTTTTTTTACTGATTTTATCAAACAAATTATTAATTCATCCCGAATATGTGTGGTTTATCTAATTCATAGTCAGATTTCTAAAGACATCTTCCAGTTTTGTTTCAATCGGGATCATTTCCATAATAGGCCAATTGTTTTTTGCACAAAGTTCGAATATATCCCTGTTGGACTTCAATCCTCTGTAGCTCTTTATGTCAAATCTTCCTGTTTCTTCTTCTATAGCTGTTGCTTCTTCGACACTTGGCAATTCCTTCAATTTATCCAATACAAAGTTATTGTCGGGAATTTCAAGTTTTATTTTCAAAAAATTATTTCCTTCAGCTTGTTGACGCAGATCTTTTGAAGTGCCATTGGCTACAATTTTACCTTTGTTAATAATCAATATTCTGTCACAGGTCGCTTCTACTTCAGGAAGAATATGAGTGCTTAGAATAACGGTTTTCTCTTTACCTAATTCTTTTATCAATTCCCTTATCTCTATGATCTGATTAGGATCCAATCCTGTTGTAGGTTCATCTAGGATCAAGATATCAGGATCGTGAATAAGAGCTTGAGCAAGCCCGACTCTTTGGCGAAAACCCTTGGATAATTCGCCTATAAGTTTATGTTTCTCATTATTTAGACCTGTAAGTTTGATCATTTCTCTTACTCGATTTTCGATATTTTCCTTTTTTACTCCTTGCAGACTGGCGCTGAATTTCAGATAATCCACTACAGGCATATCCAAATAGAGAGGATTGTTTTCAGGCAAATATCCTATTGAAGACTTGGTTTCTCCGGTTTTCACGGATTTACCATCGATAATGACGTCTCCCGAGTCCATTCCGATATATCCGGTGATAATCTTCATAGTTGTGGTTTTCCCTGCTCCGTTTGGTCCCAGAAAACCAAGTATTTCTCCGGGTTTAACTTTGAAGGAAACATCATTCAATACCTGTTGGTAACCGTAAAACTTATTAACGTTATTGATTTCTATATTCATACTGAATTGTTTTAATGGGTTTCAAAACAAAAAAGTCGATTTATCGCTATCTTTTTTATGGGCATACATCGTATGTCAGATGATAAAAAAAGACATATTTAAACGTTATAATATCATCATATATTTTAAAAATAATGTTAATGAATTGCAAATGTTTTTTTCAGCTTATAGTTATGAGAAATTCTTGTCGGTATCTTGTACATTGACAATAAAAACCATTGCTTATTTTCCTTGCGGGAGTAAGCCGGAGGTTAAAATAGAATATGAGTTTCAGGATATCAATATACAGATATTGAACCTTGAGTTTTAATTTTTACATTTTATCAATAATCATATTCAATGTATTACTTGGTCTCATTGCTTTTTCAGCCATTTTATCATTAGGTAAATAATAACCACCGATATCTGTTGATTTACCTTCAGCTTCTGCAATTTCTTTGATAATTTTTTCTTCATTATCTTTCATCGCTTTGGCTACAGTTGTGAATATGTTTTTAAGTTCTTTATCTTCATTTTGATTAGCCAGTTCTTCGGCCCAATACATAGCAAGATAAAAATGTGAACCTCTATTGTCCAGATCTCCTACTTTACGTCCAGGCGATCTTTTATTTTCGAGATATTCACCTATTGCTTTGTCCAAAGCATTGGACAGAACGATTGCTTTGCTATTGTTGTGTATTTTAGCGAAATGTTCCAATGAAACTGTAAGTGCCAGAAATTCTCCAAGCGAATCCCATCTCAAGTGTCCAGCATTCAAAAATTGTTGAACATGCTTGGGAGCAGATCCTCCTGCGCCTGTTTCAAATAAGCCGCCACCTGCTAACAAAGGTACTACGGAAAGCATTCTTGCACTGGTTCCAAGCTCTAGAATAGGAAATAGATCAGTCAAATAATCCCTTAACACATTTCCGGTTACCGATATTGTGTTTTCGCCTTTTCTTACTCTTTCCAATGTAAATTTCATAGCTTCTTCAGGAGACATTATTCTGATATCCAATTCCGAAGTATCGTGATCTTTTAGATATTTTTCAACTTTATTAATAAGTTGGTTGTCATGGGCACGGTTTTTATCTAACCAGAAAATTGTAGGAAATCCAGTTGCTCGTGCTCTGTTAACTGCGAGTTTTACCCAATCTTGAACAGGGATGTCTTTTACCCGGGACATACGCCAAATATCTCCTGCTTCAATATTGTGTTCCATTAAAATATTTCCGTTATCATCTATTACTTTCACTTTTCCATTTGCAGGTATTTCAAATGTTGTTGGGTGTGAGCCGTATTCTTCAGCTTTTTGTGCCATTAATCCGACATTTTGAACTGTTCCCATCGTGGCGGGGTCAAATGCACCGTGCTTTTGAGCATCTTCTATTACTACTTGGTAAATAGTAGCATAAGATCTATCGGGTATTAATGCTTTTGTATCGTGAAGTTGTCCGTCAGGTCCCCACATTCTTCCTCCATCTCTTATTACCACCGGCATTGATGCATCGATAATTACCAGATTGGGTGCATGTAGATTGGTTATTCCTTTATCCGAATCTACCATCGCCAATTTTGGACGGGCTTTATATTGTTTTTCGATATCTTCTTTGATCTTGTTTCTTTTTGCTTCCGGCAATTTTTCTAATCTTTCATATAAATCGGACAATCCGTTATTCGGATTAAATCCTATTTTTTCAAGAGTGTCTGCATGATTCTCCAAAACATCTTTGTAAAATTCCATTACTGCATGTCCGAACATTTTCGGATCGGATACTTTCATCATTGTTGCTTTTAAGTGCAATGAGAACAAAATGTCTTTGTCTTTTGCATCTTTAATTTGTTCTCTGTAAAATTTTCTTAAAGCATTTTTACTCATATAAGTACCGTCGAGTACTTCATCTTTAATTCCGGCAAGATCATCTTTTAGAATAGTTTCTTTACCATTATCTTCGATCAATACAATTTTAAAATTGGTGTCTTTACTCAAGTTTACAGATTGTTCGTTACCGAAAAAATCATTGCCTTTCATATGTGCAATATGTGTTTTTGAATTTTCCGGCCATGGTTTCATCATTTTATGAGGATATTTCTGAGCAAATTTCTTTACGGATTCTGCTGCTCTACGGTCCGAATTGCCTTGACGTAGAACAGGATTTACAGCGCTTCCAAGCAGTTTGGCAAATCTTTGACGAAGTGCTTTTTCTTCTTTGGTTTTGGGATCTTCGGGGAAATCAGGGATATTGTATCCTTTTTCTTGTAATTCTTCTATTGCGGCTTGCAATTGAGGTACAGAAGCTGAAATATTAGGTAATTTTATGATATTTGTTTCTTTGTATTGTGTCATTTTACCCAATTCTGCCAATGCATCAGTTTGTCTTTGTTCTTCTTTTAAATAATCGGGAAAATTTGCGATTATTCTTCCGGCTAAAGAAATGTCTTTTGTTTTTACTTCGATATCAGCTGCTTTTGTGAAAGCATTTACTATAGGTAATAAAGAATAAGTAGCTAAAGCAGGTGCTTCATCAACTTTAGTCCAAATGATTTTATTATTTGATTTTGACATGTTAATATAATTTATAGATTTATTTAACTTTCAGTATAAAAAACGAAGTTAAATTTAATATAATTTTGAATACGCAAAGGTAGTAAAATAATTGATTAAATAGATAGATTTAAATTATAATAATTCACTAAAATTCTAGGAATAGATCCGGCATTATCTTAGCTCCCTGAACGTAATTGTATTTGGAGAAATCAGTTTGTCCGGTTTCTCTTAATACATCTTCATCAAGATAGAAGTTTCCTGTTGCTATTGTACTGTCTTTTTTGAATATCTCAAATGCGGCATCTGCGACTATTTCAGGTTTGCGTGACATCTTAAGACCTTCCTCTCCCATAAGATAGCTAATGGCAGCAGTGCCGATTATTGTTTTTGGCCATAAGGAATTAGCAGCGATTCCATATTCTTTAAGTTCTTCCGACAATCCCAGTGTGGTCATGCTCATTCCGTATTTACTGATAGTATAAGCCACGTGGTTTTTAAACCATTTAGGAGAGAGATTAATGGGAGGAGACATTGTTAAAATATGAGGGTTTTCTGCTTTTTTCAAATACGGTATTGCATATTTGGAAGCGATAAAGGTGCCTCTTGCATTTACCTGTTGCATCAGGTCGTATCTTTTTACAGCTAAGGTTTGAGTATCCATAAGTAGAATAGCGCTGGCATTATTTACTAAAATATCAATACCACCGAAATGTTCTGCAGCTTTTTCAATACCTTCTTTTACCGAATCTTCATTTCTGACATCAATTTTTAAGGGAAGTACTTTTCCTCCGGCTTTTTCTACTTCTTCTGCTACTGTAAAGATTGTTCCGGGCAATTTGGGATGTGGAACATTGCTTTTTCCTGTTACTACTATATTTGCTCCTTGTGATGCCATTTTTAAAGCTATAGCTCTTCCTATACCTCTGGTGGCTCCTGTAATAAAAACGGTTTTGTTACTGAATATCATAATTGTTTTTTTTGTAAATATATGAATAAGTAAAGAAATAAAAAAAGGGTTTAACAATTAAGCGCTAAACCCTTTTTTTTAATATTAAATTATTAAAGCTTATTTGCATACATTTTTTATCAGGTTGTCAGCTCTTTTGTAACCTTGTTTTTTAGATTCTTTTGCATATTTACATGCTTGAGAATTTTTTCCTTGTTTTTGATATGACAATCCAAGATAATAATTTGCTTTACCGAGTTTGGTATTTTTGCTGATAGCTTCTTCAAGATCTTTTACACTACCATTATAATCCTTAGTAAGATATTTAGCAATACCTCTGTTTAGAAAATATGTTCCTTTGGATTCTTTTTCTATCAGTTTATTATAATCCTCAATGGATTTAGCATATTCTTTATTGCTGAAATAAGCTAAAGCACGTCTTTTCAATAGTTTCATAGAATTGGCATCAACTTCCAATCCTTTTGTGAAAGTAACAATAGCAGCAGGGTAATCTTTATTCTTGAGCTGAGCATAACCAAGATAATAATAAGCATTGATATCTTTTGGATCCAATTCCAATTGTTTTGTGAAATCCGCTATTGCATTAGTATTATCTTTTTTATCGAGATATGTTTTACCCCTATACAATAATACTTTACCATATTTAGGATTTTCATTCACAACAACAGTGAAGTCTGCAATAGCTTCATCAAGTTTCTTTTGATTTTGATACAAAATACCTCTACTAAGAGAAGCTTTGATTTTGTTCTTACCATTGAGATCTATTGTTTTTGTAAAATCTTGAATTGCATCATTGTATTTTTTGAGTTTCATATAAGCTGTTCCTCTGTTATAATACGCTTGCTCCAATTTTACGTCAAGTTCTATCGCTTTAGTTGATGCTGCAATAGCTTTGTTATAATCTTTTATTTTCAATTCACAATATCCTTCCTGCATATATGCTTTTGAATCTTCAGGATCCAATTCCGATGCTTTTTTGAAGTCAGCTATTGCCGATTTATAGTCTTTTAATTTTATCTCGACTTTTCCCCTGTTATAATATGCTTTTTTGTATTTGGGATTTAAGTTAATAGCTTTTGAATATGATTCCACTGCTCCTTGATAATCTTTTGCTTTTATCTTTGAGATAGCATCATTATATGCTTTTACAGCTTCATTTTTCTTTTCAGATGTTTGTGCCGTTGCAAAAGTGAAAGAGAAAAATAATAATAAAAATAGTAGTTTTTTTGTAAAATTCATGATCTTATAATTTTTTTGATTAACTAATTTATAACTATGATTTAACGATTTTGTTCAGTATTATTTATAAAAATTTAGAAATTTAGATATTTATTAACAATTTAATTTTTTAAAAGCAACAGTTTACCAGCTTATTTAATGAATTATTTTTCATGAAAGTATTTTCCCGGGTAATTAAAAAAAATGATGATTGATCAATAGCTATTTATTTTGAATTTCAAGAAAACCATCCCAGACCCAACCTTCTTTGTCGGCATATTTTATTTTGCACCATCTGCCTCTGTTGCCGTTAAGATAGTAAAAATTCAAATCATAATACAATAAATCAACATAACTGCTATCGGGGATTCTGATTATAATGTCAGATGCGATATTTGGTCTTGAACGCATATTCAATGTTCCGCTTTCAACATTGATCATAGCTTTTTTATGGATATTTACCCTTTCATATTTTTTCAGATTATTTCTTAATGAGTCTATTATAAGATTTTTTTTATTTATTTTAGCCAGCAAGGAATCAACAGAAGGAGGAAGTTCACTTGGATTGCCTGTTATTTTATTCCATAAGTATTTTGACGATACATCGGGTGATTGTTTTAGATAAATAGAAATTCCTGTTATAAAAGCTGTAATGATCAACAAAACAGCTAATAACCAGATCCAATATTTATTATTATTCCCCTTTTTTCTTTTCATTTTTTATCTTTTTCAATATAAAATCTTTGAAAAAATTCTTTATAGTTTTTAACCGATTTTTGTTTTATTACTTCTCTGTAATTTTTTTGTGAAATAGCAAAAACTTCATAAATATATTTACGGTTTATATATTCATCAGGATTTTTTTCTATTTGATTGTAGTATTTCATTGCAGACTCTGCAGTATTAAATTTTCTTATCAGAATTATCTGGTCTTTTCCTTTTGTATCAAAATATATATTTGACATTTTTAGTCTGTTGAGTTTGTGATACTTTTTGTTGTAATTAGAAATGGTTGTTTTGATCATCTTCATTTCTTTATCGCTGATATTTTGAACCACGATGAGAATATAATGCATTTTTTCGGGTTCATAGGTGAATTTTTGAAGATCTTCCTCGTAGATCAGCTTACTAAAGGCATCTTTATCTCCTTTTAAGAATCGGAGTGTTTCTTTAGCACTTATAGATTCCGGAGTATTTGGATACTGTTTTACAAAAACTTCCAATGCTAAAATATAAGCATTTTTACCTTGGAGTTTTCCTAAAAGCTTGGCTTTAAGAAAATCCATTTTTATCTTGTATTTTTCGTCTTTTTTTATGTCGGCTCCTGCATTTTCTATTTTTGCATAAGCATTTTCATAATCACCTTTTTTATATAATTTGAAAATATCCTGATAATATATTTCCTTGATATTTATTTTATTTTTCTTTGAATTTACAAAATCCGGATCTGTTAATATCTTTGTATAAACACAATCAGGATATTTTCTTGTCATGTTATTGATTATCTGTTCACCTTTTGAAAATTCATTTAGATCCTTGTAAGAAAATTGCAAATAGTACATAGCCTTGCATTCACCGTCAAAATCAGAATATCTGCTGAATAATTTTTCCAGGATTTCAACGGATTTTTCGTAATTATTCAATTTGTCTCTGTACAATCCGCCAAGATCGACCATTGCTTCAATGATCTTTCTATTGGCTTGTTCGAGCTGATCGGGGGTTTTTGGTACATCCCGAAGTATTGTATTTACTTCGTTTTCAGAAAGAGTCAGATTGTCTTCATAAGTATCTGATTCTTCATCTTCATAATTGCTATCTGTCTTATTGGATCTCCGCCAGTTATCTTCAAGTCTGACAAGTCCCCATTTTTTCTTAAATTCGGTTATTCCTGCTTTTACAGCGGCAGGATTATAAGCGAAAAAGGAACTTTTTTTCAATCTTTTAGGACTTTTGCCGGGTGTCATTCCCATCATACTGGGAGCTTGCGCAGCCATCCTGCTTGAGATTTTATCAGATTGTTTTTTTTGCTCTTCCTTTCTTTTCTTTTCTTCCAGTTCTTTCTTTTTTATTGCTAGAGCCAATTCCATTTGTTCATCTTTAGACATTTTGCTTATCTTGATCAAACTGTCTTGCAGTGCTATTGTCTGAAGGTCTTTTGCGATTCCTTTAAGATTGTCTGCAAGATTTTTTATATCGTTGTATCTTTCATCTTTTTTATCCAATGACATTAATGTACTGTCGTAATACAATTTTGAACTGATATAATCCTGCTGGTCAAAATTGATATTTCCCAGCTTGTAATATGCTTCTGCTTTTAAAGCGGAATTGTTTTTGTTTTTTGAAATGGATTTGTTCAAATATGTAATGGCTTCGTCTATGTTGTTTCTATTCAACATTATTTCAGCCATAGTGAAATATATCTTGTCCTGATATTCTTCATATTTTTCTTCCTTAAGTAGTTTTTTTATCTCTTTCAATGCATATTTATCTGATGCGCCGCTGTAATTTTTTAGTATTTTAAGTTTTGTATTGAATTCCAATTCATAATCGGGATTGAGCTTTTCTATTTTTTTATAAATAGCGTATGCGTCCTTTTGATTATTCAGGGTTTCGTAGATCTGCCCGAGAATAAATGCAAGTCTTGCTTTATCTTTTTTCTTTTTTGTCAGTGTAAATGCATCGTGCAGTGGCTTGATTGCATCTCCGTATTTTTTTTGTTTTATGTAATAATAGGCAGTAGTTATAGCTAAATCTTTTTTGAGTTTATCATTCAGGTTTTCATTTTTCAGTCTCACCAGCAGATAGTATGCAGAAGCCCATTTGTCTCTCTCCATATATGTTTTTGCCATCCAGAGCAAACCTTCATTATATGTATCCCAATCTTCTTTTGATCCTTTGGCGTGATAAGTAGTATTGGGTGTTTTTGCAACCTTGGACTTATTATCTTTTTTGTTTTTAACGGATTTTTTCTTTTTTGTTCTTTTTGATTTTTTCTTCTTTTTTCTTGATTTTGAAGATTTGGATTTATTTGATTTCTTTTTATTTGTTTTGTATCCTGATTTTTTATATGCAGGATTCATTTCATCTACGAAATATTCAAAAACCTTTTGTGCTTGTTCAAAATCTTGTTTTACATATTGTGCTTTTCCCATTAAAAGGTAACTATCATCTACCCAGTCAGCAGCTCTGTGAAGATTGATCACCCTGGCCAGTTTTTCAACTACTTTATCAAGATCCTGAGCTACGGATTTTGTGTCCGGAACAGCTCTGTAAGTATATAAGGGCAATATTTTATTGTAGTCATCATGATGCATTTCATCAAGTACCAAAAGTGTGTTTTGATAAATTTCATTTGCATTAAAATAACCATTGTAATACGATGTGGTGTTTTGGTAAAATTTACCCAGTTTAGAAACTTCATCTTTTTTCTTTGTTGTCTTGCACGATGAAACGGATAGAAGTATCAACAAAGAAAAAATCCCAACAAATATCTTTCTAAATGTCATAAAAAATATTTTTTAAACAACTTCAATATATGAAATGGCTGTTTTTTTTATAATAATCAACAATAATAATCGAATTTAATTTATTTATCGATTTATATAACATTATATTTGTAAAAATATTTTAAAACAACATCTAATATCTCTCATTATTAAAGTAATAAATGGAATATTTAGATGTTGTTATTCATATAAATTATTTTGTATCTGCTCAGGTAGCCGATATTTTTGTCATAAAACACACTTTTTATGTCTATTTTGCAATATTTTTATTAGTTATAGCTTTCTGAGCTATCAAAATATATAGCTGTGATATAAAAAATATAAATTTTATGACTGATAATTTGTTTACCGGCATAGGTACTTTGTGTTTTGTAATTAGGAACGAAGATATTTAATATTATGGATAAAAAGAAGAAAAAAAGGCAAAATGAAGATTTGAGACTGGTTATAATGAATGAACATACATTTGAAGAAAAATATTCATTTAAATTGAATCTTAAGAATCTCTATATTCTCGTTAGTTCCGTATTCATTTTATTGATTGTTTTGATATTTTTATTTATAGCACTTACTCCTGTAAAACATCTTGTTCCCGGTTATGGTAATATTGAGAATAATTCTTATGTAATCAAATTAAATAGATATATCAACGAACTGGAAACACAAATTGAAACGCAGGAACAATATAACAAAGCTTTAAGAAAGATATTGGTGGGGGAAGATTCCACGGTTTATACAAATCTGAATAATAGTAAAAAAAATACCCGGTATGATGAAAATGACAAAGGAAATCTAAAGCGAATGGATGATAATCTTTTGTTAGACGGCTTCAAAATGGATGTTCCTTTAATAGGAAAAATAAATAAGAATTTTGATGTAAAAACCAGTCATTACGGTATGGATATTGCCGGAGCTATAGGCTCTCCTGTAAAAGCTGTTATGGATGGTACGATTATTTTTTCCGATTGGAGCACGGAAACCGGAAATACTATTATTATTCAGCATCCCAATGGAATATTATCGGTATATAAACACAATTCCTCTCTGTTCAAGGAGATAGGAGATTTTGTCAAAAAAGGTGAAGTGATAGCAAATCTGGGTAATTCGGGAACACTGACATCAGGTCCTCATCTTCATTTTGAATTGTGGTACAATGGAATTCCTCTTGATCCGGCCAAATATCTGAATTTAAAATAGTAAAATCAATTATTGATTTCTTCAATTCTTTGTTTTAAATCGTTCAATTCTTCTATATCGCTTTCGATATCAATAATGTCATTTCTGAAATAATAATACCAAAATATACCTCCTATCAATATTGCGACAATAAATGTAGCAAGATAACCTTTGAAATCAAATGGGCCTTTTAAAATGTCGATTAGTGTTAAAGACATTAAAGGAAAAAAAATCATATAGAAATTTCTCGTAGCAAAAGCTCTTTGAGTTGTAACTCTTATGCCTTCGGAAATATAATTTATCCTGTTATTTAAAAATTCAGGATTTTCAGGATCGATTTTTTGTGAAAACTTAGTTTTTATATTTTCTCTGATAGCTTTTTTTATCTGATAGATATAATAGAAGAAATAAAAAATTAATAAAAGCATAAAAAATGTACTGAAACTAAATCCTATTTTGTATATATGAATAGCAAATACGATAAAACTTATTCCGAAAAGCATATAAAAAATAGTTTTATAAATAAATGAAGATTTATGATTCTTGATATCTTCATATATTTTTTCAACGTCAATATGAATATCGCGAAGTTTGAAACCGGTATTATCCTTACCGCCCAAATTTTTTATTTTTTCGGTATATTTTTGTAAATTATCGTTATTTTCCATATTAAGGATTTAAAGTACAAATATACAAATATTATTTGTTTTTTAGGTTCAATGTTTATTATTAACCCGATTATATACTTTAACTTTGTATCTTCGTTATTATTCAAATAAATCGATATGAGTAAATATTTGTTTTTTATAGTGTCTTTCTTTTCTGTCTTTACGGTTTCAGGGCAAAATCCTATATTGCTGGATCCCGGAGAGATCGAACTGGAAAGTGAACTAATAGATGCGATGCAATTTGTTGTATTGGAGAAATATGATGATGCACTTGAATTATTAAGGGATATTAAGGACAAAATTAATGATGATGGTATTGTGGAATATGAGATGTCAAAAATCTATTTCTCTCAAAAAAACTATGATTCTGCAGAAGTTTTTGCAAAAAAAGCTATGCTTAAAGATAATACAAAACTTATTTATAAAACCTTGTTGACAGATATTTTGGTTAAAGAGAAAAAATATTTGGAAGCAGCTGAACTTATGTATAAAAACCTTGATCAATACTATTTTGATAGAAAGAAATATTATCGTATTGCCGATTATTACCAAAGAGCAAAAGAGACGGATAAAGCTATTGCCGTTTTGAATAGATTGGAGAAAAAAACCGGAACTGACAGTGATGTTGAATTGTATAAGTTCAATATTTACTTAAGAGCAAAAAAATATAATAAAGCGCTTAAGCTTGTTGATGTGCTTTTGAAAAAAACACCTGCTGATATCAAAATACTGGAGAAAAAAGCATTGGTTTACAGAATGATGAGCAAGGAGGAAGATGCTGAAAAAGTTTACAAACAGATATTGAAACTTGATCCGGGCAATCCCATTGCATTGTCGTATATGAATGCAGTCAATAGATTTGATAATAATGAAAAAAATTATATACTAGGCTTATTCCCATTGTTGAAAAGCGAAAAGGTCACCGAAGATAATAAGATGAAAATGCTATTGCCTTTTGTTTCAAAAGTTTCCGAAGAAAGTAATTTGACAAATGTGATGATGGAAGCGGCAGAAATACTGATAAAGCAATATCCCGAAAGTGCTAAAGCCAATAGTCTTATGGGTGATGTTATGTATAATTCGGGTAAATTGCAGGAGAGTGCCGGGTATTATGAAAAAGCATTGAAAAACAATAAGAGCAACTATTTTATCTGGAAACAATTGATGACTATATATACCATTAATGAAGATTGGAAATCCCTTGCTGAAATAAGCGAAAAAGCCATTGATTATTATCCTAATCAAGTGTCAGGTTATTATTATGCCGGACGGGCAAATATTTATTTAGGTAAAATAGAAGATGGATTGGAATTTTTGGAAGATGCTATGGATTTTGCATCGGGAAAATATATTGAGGAGATAAAACTGATGCAGGCAAGTGGGTATATCGGAAAAAACAAACCGGATAAAGCAACAGAAATATTAAATTCACTAGAAGGAGGATTTACAAAAAACCATCCTTTCTATTGGGAATTGATGGGTGATTTGGAGTATAAAAAAGGAGACCGATCTAAAGCAAAAGAATATTGGACTAAATCTCTTAAACTAGGAAATACAACTAAAAGATTAGATAAAAAAATACGTATATTGAAATAAATTTTTAATAATGTTTTTTAAAATACAAATTATAAACACATGAAATATATTTTTATACTGTTGATTTTTTTTACATTGCAGTCTTTTGGACAATTTGATAGTTATTTTGAAAATCATACTTTGCGCATGGATTATATCCATAGTGGGAACTCCAAATATGAGTTTTATGCATTCAAACAATTCAAAAAAGAAAAATACTGGGGTGGCTCGCACATCAATTTGCTGGAAACCTTTGAATATGGGAAATATTTTGTAAAAGTTTTTGATTCGGCTTCGGGAGATTTAATTTATTCAAGAGGTTATGGCAGTCTTTTCCACGAATGGAGCACTACTGAAGAGGCGAAAAAATTCAGTAAAGCATTTGAGGAGACTGTAATAATGCCTTTTCCTAAAAATAAGGTAATTATAAAATTGTATTCCAGAAATAAAGAAATGAAGTTTGATGAAAAGTTTATTATTGAATTTGATCCGTCCAAAACATCATATCTGAAGAAAAATGATTTTGAATACTCCGTTGTTGATATTCATATATCAGGAGCTACCGATAAAAAAGTGGATCTTGTTATTTTGCCTGAAGGCTATACCAAAGATGAATTGGGGAAATTTGTAAATGACAGCCACGAATTAGTAAATAAATTGTTTGCATATTCTCCATATGACAAACACAAGGAAGATTTTAATGTGAAAGCGGTGTGGGCTCCATCGGAAGAGGAGGGAAGTGATAACCCTATCAAAAACGTAGAAGTTAATACCATATTGAATACAAGTTTCAATACTTTATATTCGGATAGATATTGTATGACTTTATCTTATCACAAAGTAAGGGATCTGGCTGCTAATGCACCTTATGATCAAATTTATATTTTGGTTAATACCGATAAATACGGTGGTGGTGCAATTTATAATTATTATTCTGTTAGCGTCAGTGGAAATCTTCAGTCACCCAAGGTGTTTATTCACGAATTCGGTCATGCTTTTGCCGGACTTGCAGACGAATATGCTTATGAAGATTCATTTGAAAATATGTATGCCAAAGGAGTGGAACCCTGGGAACCCAATATTACGACTTTGGTGCATTTTGATAATAAATGGAAAGATATGGTAGATGAAAATGTTCCTATTCCTACACCAGCTATTCCCAAATACAAGGATAAGGTAGGTGCGTTTGAAGGAGCGGGATATCTACTCAAAGGTGTTTACAGACCCAAGCAAGACTGCCTGATGAGATCATTTAAAGGTGATGAATTTTGTCCCGTATGCAAAAAAGCAATAGAGGATATGATACTTTTCTATTCAAAATAGCTGACAACCGGGATGTGATTAGATAATGTGAACAAGTGATTGATATATTATATGAAAGAAAGATTATAAAAATCAGGATTAATCCTTAATTTTATTGAGCTTGTCGAAAAAAATTAGTATTCTTATTATTTAAAAATATTTTTGAGTTTAAATATAAAGAATATTTTACATGATTAAATATATAATATAACTATAAAAACAAATTTATTTTAAAAAAATATCAATGATAATATTAAAAATAGATAATGTAGTAAAGCGATTTCACAAAAAAACAGCAGTGGATGGTATTAGTTTTGAGATCGATAAAGGTAGTGTCTTTGGATTATTGGGACCGAATGGGGCGGGAAAGACCACATTGATAAGAATAATCACGAGTATATTTAATGCCGATGAAGGCACGATATTTTTCAATGGCGAAAAACTTAATGAATTTCATCCACACGAAATCGGATATATGCCGGAAGAAAGAGGATTGTATAAAAAAATGAAAGTAGGCGAACAATTACTTTATTTAACCCAATTGAAAGGTTTGTCATACAAGGATGCCAAAATATCCATTGTGAATTGGATGAAGAAATTTGAAATGAAAGATTGGTGGAATAAAAAAATCGAAGAATTGTCCAAGGGGATGCAGCAAAAAGTTCAGTTCATTTCTACAGTTGCTCACGATCCAAAACTGATCATACTGGACGAACCTTTTACCGGTTTGGATCCTGTAAATACCGAATTGATAAGGAATGAGATTCTAAGATTAAGGGAAAATGGAGCCACTATTATTTTTTCCACACATAGAATGGAACAAGTAGAGGAAATATGTGAAGATATAGTTTTGATTAATGAAGGCAAAGTGATACTGGAAGGTAAAGTGGAAAAGATAAAAGAAGATTTCAAAGAACACAAATACAAAGTCGAATTTTATAACAGTGTTGAAGAAAGTCAGTTGGAGGGATTGGATATCGTGAGTTTTACCGGCAGGGAACTTATTTTTAAATCTCCGGAAGAAACTGAGTCAAATGATCTTTTGAAATTTTTTATCGATAAGAATATCAATATCAAGTCATTTGCGGAAGTATTGCCTTCATTGAATGACATTTTTATCAAATTAGTAACAGAATAAAAATTTAACGATGAATAAACTTTGGCTGATAATAAAACGGGAATATTTGGTAAGAGTAAGAAAAAAATCATTTCTTATAGTTACGATTCTGGCACCCTTAGCTTTTGCAACTATTACTTTCGGAATGGGATTTTTGACTGCTTATATGACCAGAAATTCCACGAAACAGATACTTGTAAAAGATGATTCCGGTGTTTTTAAAAAATATTATAAACAAAAAGGAGGGAATGTATATACTTTCACAAGCGGGAAAATAAATGAACTGAAAAGAATCTATCATAAGAAAGGATATGATATGTTGGCTTATATACCTGCTTATAATGATGATTTGGAAAATCTGAAAGTAAAATATTATTCTCCCAAAAAACCAGGATTGTCAACTCTGGGGAAAGTAGAAAGCGATATAAGCAAATCATTTAAAGAATATAAAATCGAAAAATCTAATCTTGACAGACAAATTTTGGATAAACTTTATGTTGATGTAAGTCTTGAAAATGCTGAAGCAATCGATAGCCAAGGGGATAAAACAGGTAAAGTATCCTTGATTATTTCCACGGCACTTGCTTTTGTTATGGGCTTTTTGTTGTATATGGTGATATTTATTTTTGGAACCCAGGTGATGCGTAGTGTGATGGAGGAAAAGATAAACAGGATAGTGGAAATAATTATCTCATCCGTCAAGCCATTCGAATTAATGCTAGGTAAAGTGATAGGTGTAGGGGCGGTAGGATTGACACAGTTATTTATTTGGATTATTTTTATTCCCGTTATTTTATCTTTAGCCGGTATGTTTTTTGGTCAGGTGCCTCAAAATGGTGGCAGTATGATGGGAATGGAATCGCAAATAAACCCTGAGGATCTAAAGCAATTTCCGATAAATATGGTCATTCATGAGTTTTTCTCTTTGAATTGGGGATTGATATTACCTGCATTTATATTGTTTTTTCTTGGAGGATATTTTATGTATTCATCATTGTTTGCAGCAGTAGGGACAGCTATAGGAGATGATCAGGGTGAAAGCCAAAGCCTGATCTGGCCAATTACCGTTCCGGTTGTTTTTGCAATGATAATAATGTTCAACAGTGTGGAGAATCCCGATAGCCAACTGGCTGTTTTCGGGTCTATTTTCCCGTTGTTTTCACCAATAGTTATGCCGGCGAGACTACCATTTGATCCGCCTATATGGCAGGTTGGATTGTCATTGGTTTTATTGATATTGACTTGTGTTCTGTTTATCTGGATTAGTGCTAAGATTTACAGAACCGGAATTTTGATGTACGGGAAAAAACTTACAGTGAAAGATATGATAAAAATGACTTTTAGCAGAAATTAAAATCATTGAATTGATAGGGTAAAATTATAGAAATTGAAAAACGTAAAATACCGTTTTTAGTATTTAGGGCACTGGAAGCGTCTGCTGCTGAATGGTCAGGTTGGGATTTTGGTGGAAATACACTTTTTGAAGGCACTAAAGTTGATTTGGAATTGCAATTTCAAAATCTGTGGCATTTTGGAATGGGGATGAATAAAAACGGTAGAGATTTATCAAATACAAATTTAAGAGGAGGCCCTGCGATATATACTCCGGGAGGATGGAATATGTGGTTTTCTCTGAGAAGCAATTCCAAAAAGAAATTACGAGGAAACATTGGTTTTTCACTTAACAAAGGCAAATTTGATTTTATCAATAATATTAAAAATCTTATCAGTACGACCCCAAGGGATATCTTTTTACTCAAATTATCATACAGGATCAATGCCGGAGAACTTTTGTGATTCATTGAAGGTCTATTATTCAATATTTACTCTATTCAATTAACATTTTATTATATCCAACTTCATAATATTTACTATCTTTGTATATAATTACAAATTGATAAATTAAATATTGAAAAATTAATTATATGAGTAAAGTTAGAGTGAGATTTGCTCCGAGTCCTACAGGACCTTTACATATAGGAGGAGTAAGAACTGCATTGTACAATTATCTGTTTGCAAAAAAACATAATGGAACATTTATATTGAGAATTGAAGATACGGACCAAACAAGGTATGTTCCCGGAGCTGAAGAGTATATAAAGAAATCATTGTCTTGGCTGGGACTGGAACCTGAAGAAGGTCCCGACCAGGGAGGGGAATATGGACCATACCGCCAAAGCGAACGAAAAGAACTTTATGGACAATATGCTAAAAAACTGGTGGACATGGGTTATGCATATTATGCTTTTGACACTCCTGAAGAATTGGATCAATGGCGGGAAAAGTTGACTGCTGCCGGAGTGCATTCACCGAAATATGACCATTCAACAAGGATGTCGATGAACAATAGTTTGAAACTCGGTAAAGAAGAAGCTCTTGAAATGATAGCAAAGGGTATTCCTTATGTTATAAGACTGAAGGTGCCGGAAAATGAAACTATTGTGTTCGATGATATAGTCAGGGGGACCGTTAGTTTCAATAGCAATGAACTTGATGATAAAGTGATATTGAAGGGAGACGGACTTCCGACTTACCACTTGGCAAATATAGTAGATGATCATTTTATGAAGATTACAAATGTGATACGCGGTGAAGAATGGTTGTCCAGTACTGCTCATCACGTATTGCTTTACAGATATCTTTGCTGGGAGGATGCTATGCCTCAGTTTGCACATTTACCACTGCTATTGAAACCTGTCGGAAAAGGGAAATTGAGTAAAAGAGACGGTGCGAAATTTGGATTTCCTGTGTTTCCTCTTAGTTGGGAAGGGAATAATCCTGAAGATAATTTTATGGGATTTAAGGAATTTGGTTTTTTACCTGAAGCCACCATCAATTTCCTTGCACTTTTGGGATGGAATCCCGGTGATGACAGGGAGATGTTTGAAATAGATGAATTAATAGGAACTTTTTCACTTGATAAAATAGTCAAATCTGGAGCGAGATTTAATATAGATAAAGCAAAATGGTTTAATCAACAGTATTTGCTTAAAAAATCAGATAAGGAATTTGCGGAATTGATTTCGCCTTATCTCGAAGATGCAAATTTTGAATTTGAAAATGAATCTCTTGTGAAAATAGCCAAATTGATGAAACCGAGAATTGAATTATTACCTGAGATAGTAAATAAAGCAAGATTTTTCTTTACTGATGATTTTGATTTGGATGAAAAAATCGTAAGAAAAAAGTGGAAAAGTCCAAATAAGGAACACGTTATTGAATTAAGGAATAAATTGGACAGTATCGAAATTTTTAATAAGGGAGATATTGAAGATATTATCAAAGGGTATATCGAAGAGAATAGTTTGAGTTTTGGAAATATCTTTCCATTGCTTCGTGTTGCTGTCACCGGCACTACAAAAGGACCCGATTTGTTTGAAACAATGGAGATTTTAGGTAAAAATAAAGTTTTATCGAGGTTTGATGCAGCGTTTGATAGGTTTAAATGTATCGTTAATTGAAAGATATAGATATTGAGTAGGCGTTCAGGATATAAGAAGAGGAAAAATATTGGTTAAAGCTTAAATAAAGTTAAGGGTTTTGTTTAAAATAATTCTATAGCATCGAATATGCGGTAGAACCAAAAAGTATTTACAAATGATAAATAGAATTTTTCTTATTATTTCTTTTGTTGGATTATTGTCATATTCGGGTTATACTCAATTTCAGTTTGAATATACCGGCCCGGATACTCTGTTTGTTAACAATAACTGCGAAGCGATATTGGATTGGGGACATCCCAATACTCCCACAGTAACTTCTACTATCGGAGCCAATATTGATTCTTTTTATATCTACAGTATAAGCGATGATTATCAGATGAATGAGGTAGTGGAAGCAGGCGTGAAAGTAACAGTAACTTATCGTGCAACTGATGATCAGGACAATGCTGATTTTTTCTCATTTGATATTGATTTTGTTGATACTTTGGAGCCCTTAATCACGGTATTGCCTACTGATGAATCATATATTTGCAGTACAGCTGAAGATATTATTATTCAAAACTTACATAATTGGTACAATAATCACGCGGGAATGATTGCTGTTGACAATTGCAATGATGTGACCTATTGGGCTGACAAGACATTACAGGAAACAGAAACCGAATTTAATCAATCTGTTAATGAAAATTGTGGGAATACCCGCTCGGTTACGGTATTTTTCACTGCTATAGACCAATATGATAATGCTTCTACGGATACTTTGGATGCCATGTTTTTTACTTTTGATAATGCTAAACCTGTAGGTGTATCCAATCCCGATCCCCTGGATATAGTATGTGATGAAAAAGCAGACTCTTTGCTTGAAGATTGGCTTGATAATAAAGGTGGGGCTGAAGTAGTGGACAATTGTACGGCAACCGAAAATATTATTTGGCATTTTATATGGCAGGACAACTATGGAAATAGTGGAATAGATCTTGTTGGTGATAAACCGTATTCCCTAAAGGCAAAAAAATATTGTGAATATGAAGTTAGTATAAATTTTATTGCCGAAGATGAATGTGGTAATAAATATGCTACTTCCTTTCATACTACTTTCAATTCTCATGATGAATCTGTTCCTGTATTCAATTTTTTACCGCAAGATACTACAATTGATTGCTCTGCAGAAATACCATATCCCAATATTGCTGCTTATGATGATTGTAAGGGTAATCTGGAAGTATTGTTTAGCGAAGTAAGCAGTCGCGGTGAAAATAAAGATTCCTGTGATTATTATAATTATTCAATAGTGCAAAGTTGGGAAGCAGACGACGGTTGTGGAAATCTGATTCAGCATTCAAGGACCATTACCGTCATAGATAATACGAAACCTGATTTTGAAGTACCTGATGATATCACAGTAGGATGCAGTGATACTGAAAACCTGGAAATAACTGGTGAGCCGAAAAATGTTTCAGATAATTGTTATCAAAATTTAAATATCCGGTATCAGGATCAAAAAGAAGGTTCAGGATGTCAATATGATATTTTCAGGACTTGGACATTGGAAGATGCTTGTGGTAATATCACAAGTAAAGTGCAGAAAATAATGGTTGTTGATACTGTTTTCCCGGAAATATTACAAGAGCCGACGAATATAACCTTGAGTTGTGATGATGTTGTACTGTTTGAAGAGGCTTTCGATCAATGGATAGCAGACAGAGGGAATGCCTCGGTTACTGATAATTGCAATAAAGTATATTCTTTTGCAGCTAAACCGGGTTCTTATACTCCCGGTCAAGTTTCAACATTTCCCGGAGAAGCCGTTTATTTTGATATGACGGATACCTTGCAATGTGATAAAGATACAGTATTGTATTATAAAGATGTAGATTTTGTTTTTTATGATCGTTGTTTTAATACCTTAAGTTTTACAAGAAGGTTTGCAGTTGTTGATGTAATATCCCCCCAAATTTCGGTTTGCCCTGAAGATACTTTGATCATATTGCCTCAAAATGTATGCGAGACACCTGTTGTGCTTACTATGCCTGATGCTATAGATAATTGTGCAGGAAAAGAAATAGAAATAACAAAAAATCTTCGAAAAGAAATAGAATCCGATACGGCGGGGTCTTACACCGCACCTGTAAATACTGTGGTATTGGATATAGGTCCTTTCAATCCGGATGAATTTAATCCTTCTGAATTGACAGAATTGAAATTGTCGTTTACAAATCTTGATGCAGATGATGTAAATGAGTATTTTTTAATATTAGGAGAAAATGGTGAGATTATTGATACTACTGATCACACGGAAAATCAGTGTGAGGATATAGAAATGGATATTGGGGATAAAATTCCTTTGGATCAATTTAAAAGTTGGATTACCGATGGGTATCTTACATTGACACTTCAACCCAATATTCCTCAAGGTATAGGTAAATTGGCTATAAATGATATTTGTGGAGGTACCTATGTTACGGTTGATCTGGTTTTTAAAAGAGAAAATCCCAATCGACTTCAAAATTCGATTATCATCGATGATGGAGAAAAAATTGATTTGGGAATAGGTAATACGTTTTTAACAAATTTAACTTCAGGAATTCATGATATTCAGTATATTATAAGTGATTGTGGAAATAATAGTTCTTCTTGTATCAATACAATTGAAATACAGGATAAGCAAGCTCCGGACCTGACTTGTCCACCGGGTTTTACAGTGGATTTACAACAGGATTCTTGTGTAGCTAAGGTTTCTTTGCCGATGGATTTTATTTATGATGACAATTGTACCGGTACGTTTAATAGAAATATAACTGTGCCGGTAGATCCGGAAGATGCACTGTTACATTTTAGTTTCAATTCCGATCTTAATGATTATACAGTGAATAGTAAAGTATTTAATTTTGAAAATCTTTCGAATCAACATTTATTAATCAAACCTAAACTTAAGATAAAGATAAATGGTGATGTGGATGAAACGGATGAATACTTTGAGATATTGAGCGAAGATGGAGAAATAATAGGAAATACTTCAAATGCAAATAACAATACCATTGCGGGCAATTGTTCTACTCCTGCCTTTACCGTGATCTCTTTGGATAGTGCTAAATTCAACAAATGGTTGGGTGATGGTATGGTGATATTTACCGCTCGCCCTGTTTCAGGGACCAATAGTATAAATCCTTGTGATACAACAGTAGAAAATGATGGTCAGAGTGACGGGATCAGTAAGATGTTTATGACGTTGGATTATGATGAAATTGATCTTTCTTTTTATGTTTTGGGAAATACAGAGATTGAGAAGACAGATTTCGGCAATAATCTTGTTCCTCCGCAAATTTTATTAAAAGGAGGACAGTCTGATGTTTTTTATGTTTTGGATGATGGATCCGGTAATAAGGATACTTGCAGTTTTACCGTGAATGTAAAAGATACTCAACCACCGAAAGCTATATGCAATGATTATTATGTGCTTTTTGTAAATGCGAATGGACTTGATAGTACGGTGATTGATCCAATAGAGATAGGTTCACGGTCTTATGATAATTGTGAGATAGATACGATGATGGTTGTCCCCGGTACATTTGATTGTTCTTATTCCGGAACAAATCAAGATATTGTATTGTATGTTAAAGACAAAGCCGGATTGGTAGATTCTTGTACTATGAATATTAAAATCGAAGTTGAAGTACTACATCCTGAATTTTCATCCGGTGTGTGCAAAAACGATTCACTGAAATTGTTTGCTAATTTGCCTGATGCTCCACCAAATACCTGGACGATAAACTGGACAGGCCCTCAAAATTTCATGTCAAATCTTGAAAACCCCATTCGTCCTAATGCAGATGCAAGTTACTCAGGCACTTATACTTTGACTGTTACAGGATTGAATGGTTGTCAGACTTCGGGTTCTGTTGAGGTTGCTATAGAAGACTTGAGTCAGCCGCAACTGATATTTGCCAAAGACAAGGTCTGTGAGGGAGGTGAAGTATTGATGGAAACAAATAGTTATTCGAGTGAAGTGAAATATTACTGGTATGAAGGTTTTTACCCTTCAGGAGATATAATCGATTCTACATATGTTCCTCATCTGATGATCATGCCAGATATAGGTGATCACTATTATTATGTATTGGTTAAAAGCAAAAATTGTATATCATTGGCTTCTGTTTCGGGACTTGTACAAGTATTGAAGCAGCCTGAAGCAATTATACAGAATAATTTTGTCAGCTTATGTGAAGGAGAATCTTTTAGTCTTGAAACCCAATCAAACGGTCAAGGTTATAGTTATCATTGGTGGGGACCAAACGGCTTTGATTCCAATCTTACCAATCCACCATCGATTGATAATATTACTCCCTTGGATCAAGGAACTTATTATCTTGCGGTTACCAATGATATATGCAGTGATACTGCAAAAATGGAATTGGTAGTATTTGATAAACCCGTTACGCCCATAATCGAAAATGATAGCGTCTTTTGTCAGGGAGAGACTATTGTTTTGACCGTTAATAATATAACTACCGGAGACAATTATCTTTGGCTTTTAAATAATAACCTGTATATTACGCAGAACTCAAATTCACTTATTATTCAGGATGCTCAAACCGAGTATCAAGGAGCATGGTCGGTTATAGTGCAAAGTGGAAATTGCTATTCGGATACTTCCGGACTGTCTTTTGTCGAAGTAAAAGAGGCTTATGATATAGATGCTGCCAATGACGGACCTGTTTGTTATGGTGACGAATTCACTTTATTTGCACCACCTATTTTAGATGCTAAGTATCATTGGACAGGACCGGACGGATTTGAATCATATGAACAAAATCCAGTTGTTTCTGGATACAAAAGCGGTGAATACCAATTGACGGTTACTTCTTTATATGGTTGTATTTACTATTCTGCGACCTATGTTGAAGTCAAAGATCGTCCGCAAATAACAGCGATTAGTAACAATGCACCTGATTGTGTCAATGGACATGATTGTGTAAGATTTTATCCTTCTGTTTTTCCAAATAATGTGGATTTTGATTTTCAATGGTTTGGTCCGGATGGATTTACATCCCATGATAGTATACCCGAAATATGTAATTTTGATACTTCCGGAAACGGAGTTTATTATCTTGTGATATCAGATGGATTCTGTCATTCCGACACATTGATTTCAGAGATATATTCAAATAAAATTCCGGAAACTCCTGTTTTGGAAGGTGACAATACAATATGTCAGGGCGATTCATTAAAACTGAATATAAAAAACGCAAATTATGGAGAAGGTGCTATTTTTCATTGGATTATTACACCCGGCTCAGGAGAATATAAAACTAAAAAGTCGTATTTTGTAATACCAAAAGTTGAATTGAGCAATACTGGTACTTTTTCAGTATATGTGGAAAATGAAGGATGCACTTCTGATTACTCCGGAGAAATTGATGTTTTGGTTATTCCTAAACCCAATCAACCGTTTATCACAGGTACGGAAAAAGTTTGTGAAGGTGAGTATATTAAACTTAATACACCTTATGTTGACGGTGCTGTTTATGAATGGTCAGGTCCCGGATTTAATTCTAATTCCCAAAATCCGGAGATATTTCCGGCAACATTGAGCAATTCCGGTATATATACCGTGAAAGTCACAGTTGATGGTTGTGAATCAATCCAATCCGAAGGTTTCAGAGTCGAGGTTGTACCTAAACCGGATGTTCCTGAAATAGAGGCAATAGATTCCGGTTATTGTGTTACCGGAGGAAATGTAAGCGTTACTTTGTGTCTTAAAGATCTGAAAGCGGCAACTACTTATTCCTGGTACCTGAATGGTACACCAGCGGTGTTTTTAGCTGAAACCGATACGAAATGTATGGAAATAACCGATTTCACTAATTTTATTGATGGAGAAAATTTTGTATTTGTTATCGCTCAAAAAGATGGATGTGAATCGGATTATTCAGATATTGCCAGTATAAAAATCAGCAAATCTCCCGGGAGGATAGCCAATGCGGGAGAAGATCAATTTGTCTGTGATCCCGAACAAGTTTTGGTACAGGCATTTCCTGATCCTGAGGGACAATGGGACGTTTTGACGGAAGGAGTTTATCTTGATAATCCGGATAAAGCGAAAACACGGGTTTTTGATCTACAGGAAGGAAATAATTATTTTGTTTGGAGTCTTTCTCACGGTTATTGTCCGGATTATTCGTCTGATACCACTGTTATTTATCTGGAATATCAACCGGAAGCAACTGATGACAGTTATTATACATCTTACAATACCGAATTGACATTTTATCCGGATGAAAACGATATAAACACGGAGAATACAGATATCGAAATTTTTGATACTTTGGATATTCACGGACAAATAATTAAGAAAGATGATGGTAGTTTTACTTATATTCCTTCACCTTCTTTTATAGGAACTGTAGAGTTGAAATACAAATTGTATAAAATCGAATGTGAGGATAAAAATGATGAAGCATCAATATTTATTAAAGTGGGGAAAGATTCAAATTGTTTTGGGGTAAATGTTATAACACCTAACGGCGATGGAGTAAATGACTTTTTGATTTTTCCATGCCTTGAATCAGGGGCTTATCCCCACAATGAATTAATTATATTCAATCAATGGGGAAATCAGGTTTATAGGGATTATAATTACGAAAATAACTGGGCGGGAACATATAACGGTAAAGATCTGCCGGTCGGTACATATTATTATGTGTTGTTTTTGGATGAAAATAAGGATAATGTTGAAAAGGGATTTTTTGTGATAGAAAGATAAAATCATTGAAGAGTATAATGTAAATATAAATATATATGAAAAGATATTTTAAAATAATTCTATTATTGTTAATTGGGGTTTCTGTCGTGGAAGCTCAACAAGATGCTTTGTTTACTCAATTCATGTACAATAAAATGAATTTAAATCCGGGATATGCCGGAAATGATGATGTATTGTGTATAACAGGTATTGTCAGGGATCAATGGACCGGTTTTGACGGATCACCCAAAACCCAATCTTTAAGTGTAAATTTTCCACGGTTGGGAAAAGTCGGTATTGGACTGAATTTATCTAGAAATACTATTGGTGTAAGTGAAAAAATGACTTTTGAAGGTATATATGCCTATAGATTTCCTGTCAGTACAGGTGAATTGAGCATGGGAATGTCTTTTTCAGGTAGATTTTATAAAGAAGATTTTGCAGATCCTTCATTACGCATAATAAATCCTTTTAGTGAAGATGTGGCGATAGATCAGGGGATTTATCAAACTACTGTTTTTAATGTTGGTTTTGGTGTATATTATTCAAGCAATAGATTTTTTATCGGTGCTTCTGTTCCAAGATTGATAAGAGCAGATATTGATATAAAAGTTGGATTGGTAAAGAGTTATGAAGTCCGTCATTTGTATTTTATGACAGGAGGTGCTATGGATATAAGCAATGATCTGGTATTGATGCCGCAGTTACTTATTCGATGGGCTGAAAATTCACCTTATGATATGGATATGAATTTGGGATTGCTATTTCATGATAAATTTTATATGGCACTTACCGCCAGAACAGGAGGTGCATTTGATGACTGGTTTGAATCTTTGGATTTTATTATGGGATTTCATTTGAACAATAATTTATTTTTGGCAGCTGCTTATGATGTGACTTTATCACCGTTAAGGAATTATGAAAGCGGGAGTTTGGAAGTATTAATGCAATATTGTTTTGGGAAAAAGCAAAAGGCTATTGATATAATCAATCCGAGATTTTTTTAGAAACAATTATTTAAATAATGATTATGAAAGTTTCAATAAACAATAAATTTAAAATAGCATTATTCAATATTTTTACTTTTTTGCTTTTATTTACGAATGGCTTACTAGCTCAAATCAATTACTATAAATTGATAGATACTTCTGTTTTATATGATGCAGAATTGAAATTGCTTGAAAAAGTGAATACGGATAGCTTGGAATTTTCACCTGCATTTTATGATGGAGGATTGGTTTATGTAACATCTTGGAATATATCCGGTAAAAGTTCAAAAAGAAGCAGAAGAGGGAATTTTTATACGTTGAAAATGCTTTTTTTTGACAGTTTGGGTAATGTGGATACTATTGAAAATTTTGGAACAGGATTAAAGATAAAGAATCACATGGGACCTTGTGCTTTTACTCAAGACGAAAATAAAATGTTCTTGAGCAGGAATAAAAAAGGGACGATCAAAATAAAGGAACAAGAGAAGGATATAAATCCTATGGGAATTTATATTTATAAATATCGTAATGGTTATTGGATTTCAGATGGAGAGTTGCCTGTCAATTCTTACGGATACAAAGTATTTCATCCTACCTGGGATGAAGAAAACAATAGATTGTTTTTCGCTTCCGATATGCCCGGAGGTTTTGGGGGAACGGATTTATATTCAATAAAATATAAGGAAGGCAAATGGACTGAATTGAAAAATCTCGGTAAAAATATCAATTCCGGATCAAATGAAGCATTTCCCTTTATTTATAAATCAAAATACTTATTTTTTGCTTCAAAAAGAGAAGGAGGAAAAGGGGGATTTGATATTTATTTTTCCATGCAAAATGAAGATGATTTTGAATTACCTGTAAATCTTGGTCCTCGTTTTAATTCGAAAAACGATGATTTTGGATTGATATTATCGAGAGATGCTAATTATGGATATTTTACATCAAACCGTCCGGGAGGTATCGGACAGGATGATATTTATAAATTCAGTTCGGATAAATCAATATTCAGAATATTTAATAATTATTATACATTGAAAATTTTGAATTCAAAAAACGGTGAACCTGTAAAAAATGCTAGGATAACATTTTCAAAATTCAAACTGAAAAAGGCAGAATCTCCAAGAATAGAAAAAATAAAAGGAGTTGAAAAGGAAATTATTTATACTATTGATCCTAATTCACTGGTTGAGAGCAAAGCTGTATTTTCGGATGAACAAGGAGAGTATTTCTTGAAATTAAAAGATCTTTCATATATTCTTAAAGTTAAAAAAGAAGGGTATTTGCCTTATTCGGGATTATTGAAAGCTACAGATGGAAACAAACTTATAGAAGTAAAACTAACACCGGAAATATTGGATACTTTCCAATTTAGCTTTCTTGATTTGGAAACCAAACAGCACATAGAAGATATCAGTATAAAAATGGAAGGCGGGCAAGAGAATAACATAAAATATGAAAATGGTAAATATTATGTTGTTTTGTTGAGAGGAGATAGAATAAATTTGAATGTGAGCAAACCTGATTATGTTTCAAAAAGTATCGAGATAGAATACGGGATCACACCTTCTAAATTCGATATACTCTTGGAGCGAAAACAAAAATATGTTGAATATTTACCGGTTGTAAAAGGTGAGGTTATGGTTTTGAAAGATATATTGTATGATTATAATTCGGCAAAGTTGTCTGCTAAAGCCAAAAAGGAATTGGATAAACTTGCAGATCATCTTAAAAAATATCCGGGTATTGTTATAGAATTAAGTTCATATACCGACAGTCGGGGTAAAAATAGCTATAATCTGAAATTATCGGAGAAAAGATCTCATAATGCCAAAAACTATTTGGTAAATAAAGGGATTTCAGCAGAAAGAATTATCGCAAAAGGATACGGTGAAACAAAATTGAAAAATCACTGTACAGATGGAGTGAAATGCAGCGAAAAGGAACATGCTGTAAATAGAAGAACGGAAGTCAAAGTTTTGGAAAAATAAATTAAGTTGAGGATGACTCCGCTTACTTGACAATTGATTCGATGATTTTTTCCGTTAAAAAACGATAAACATCTTTATATCCGGGATGTTTGTCAAGAAATTTCAAATGTTGTTTTATAGTATTTGAATCATGGCGTATCGCAGGACCTGTTTGTATTGATACCGGATCATAGCTATCCAATATTTTGCCGGCGGTCTCTTTTATCAATGGAAATAATATTTCAAAATCCAGATTTTCCTTATCTAAAATATCTTTTGATATTCCATATAGGTAATTTGTAAAATTATTGGCAAATACCGCTGCAACATGCAATACCTTTCTATTATTATCCGAAATAGTATTTGTCTTTTTTGATAATATTTTTGCTGTTTTTATCAGATTTTTTTCAAATGTTGTATTATTTGCCGTTATAAAAAAGGGTACATCTTCAATATTTATTTTTCTTTCCTTTGTAAATGTCTGCAAAGGATAGAAAACACCGAAATTGTCAAAATATTTTTCGAAAATCATTGAGGCAACCATACCGGATGTATGTGCAACCTGAAGATTGGAACCACAATATATATTTAATTCTTCAGCCAAGTGTTCAATAACACTATCACTAACTGCGAATAGGTAGAAATCACTGTTGCATTTTATGTTTTTTAACTTATCAATAGGAATAGCATTTACCTCATTGGACAATATTTTGGCATTTTCTATATTTTTGCTAAAAATATAATCTATTACTATACCGGATTTGTATAAGTTTTTAACCAAATGAGTAGCTACATTTCCTGAACCGATTACAGATATGTTTTTTATTTTTTGCACGGTTGATAATTTTTCGAAGCAAATTAATATTAATTATCAGATTCGATAGAATTCTATATGTTGTAAAGATAATTATATTTCATTGTACTTATACAATAACTTAAGAGTTTTTATAAATCGATTATATTTTATTTGACAACTTGCTCGATAACAACCAAAAGAATTAGTGAATTATTGTTTTTTCTTCAAAAGAGATAAAGATAAAGAGTTAAATGAAAAAAATCCCGATATATATAGTAGTAATTATTTCCAACCCTTACAACTAATAATTTTGTTAAAATATTTTGCTAAAGTTGAAACTGATTTTATTATAATTGGATTTTTTTCAACTTTATTTATTTGACAATTGTTATCAAGTAATATTAAAAATGTAAATAAGAAATATGATCTACGATGATATATTGCAAACAATAGGTGACACACCTTTGGTGAAAATAAATAAACTTAATACCAATCCAAATGTGAATATATTTGCAAAAATCGAAGGGATGAATCCTTCAGGTAGTATAAAAGATCGTATCGCCTTGAAAATGATAGAACAAGCTGAAGCAAATGAAGCCTTGACTCCGGGTAAGACCATTATCGAACCAACTTCAGGCAATACAGGTATCGGAATAGCTATGATAGGAGCGGTCAAAGGTTATGATGTGGAAATAGTAATGAGTAGTGCTGTTTCTGCCGAAAGAAGAAAATTAATAGAAGGATTCGGGGGAAAAGTAATATTGACTGATGCAGATAAAGGCACTGATGGAGCTATCATCAAAGCAAAAGAATTGGTGGCGGCAAATCCTGATAAATATTTTATGCCTGATCAATTTTCCAATGAGTATAACAAGCTTGCTCATTACAAAACTACAGGAGAAGAAATATGGAAACAAACAAATGGTAAAATAGATTATTTTGTTTCTGCTCTGGGAACATCAGGTACTATGATGGGAATTGCAAAAGTACTGAAAGAATACAATCCCAAAATCAAAATTGTAAGTGCTCATCCTGTAAAAGGACATTATATCCAAGGTATTAAAAATATGGAAGAGGCAATCGTACCAAGTCTTTATAATCCGGATAAAATCGATATTACCGTAATGGTCGAAACGGAAGCTGCATTTGAGGTTGCCAGAAAAATAATGAGACACGAAGGTATTCCGGTGGGTATGAGTAGCGGAGCAGCCCTTTATGCTGCATTGGAAATTTCCGGAAAAGCAGAAAATGGCAATATTGTTGTAATATTTCCCGATAGGGTGGATAAATATCTTAGCACGAAATTGTTTGAGTAGTTTAGATATTTTACCGGTAACATGCTATACTTCCATCAATCCAGCTTTTATTGAATAAAATTTCTTCAACAGTTTCAGTTGCTTCATTTCATTTGAAGTATCTCTTCAAATCTTTTTTCCAATAATGTAGGATTTACTTTTTTATCCAGGATTTTTTTGTTTTTATCAATAATGAAAATATTTGGTACACCTCCGATATTATATTTTCGTAAAAATCCGGTTTCTCCTGATTTATCGGCAAGGTTATAGTCAAATTCTTCCATTTTTTCACTTTTTATACCGTCCCAACATCTATATGTATCGCTTCTCTGACGTGTGCATGCAGTTACTATCTTCACCCCTTTGCCCTTAAATTTTTTCTGAAATTTTCTTATTAACGGCATTGCATGGCGGCAATGACTGCATCCCGGTCTCCAAAATATCAAAACCATATAATCGGCATCAATATCGAGCAATCGTACAGGATTATCATTTTTGTCAACCAATGTAACATCGGGAATAATCTTTCCCGGCATTGATAATTCTTTTCTTTTTGCTTTGTACTGAATCAGGTCTATTTCTTTGTCTGTCAGCCATGGTGATATATATTTATTGTAGTATTTTTTTGCTATATGAATATATACTTTATCGACCCAGGGTCTAAATGCAAATGAATATTTTTTTTCAAAAAACCGAAGATAATATTTAAAAGTTTCATTGTTGTATCCCATTTGAAGAAAAACACTATCCAATACGGGAATAACTTTTTCGGGTTTTAAATGAACGACCCTTTCAAAATAATTATTAATTTCCTGATGGGAGTAAGGCAATCTCAGGGTTACCGGATTATCGAGTTCCAAATTGTCCAAAAAATGCTGTATTTTATAATCTAAAATCTTATTTCTTTTATCGATTCCTTTTACATCGGTAAATACGGGATCTATCCATTCTATTTCACTTTTTATTACAAGTCCGGCAATAGTTCCCGGATTTTCTGAAATATATTTTTTGCGTAAAGCATTGAGTTTCATTATTACGGAATCCCTTTTTACATAGTTTCTGTTGCGTGAGTAGATTCTTTCATTTCTATAGCTTTCAGCTGATCTAAGATAATAATCCCTGAATAATTGATTTTCTTTTGATCCGGATACATGGTAATTGTATTTATTGGCAAAATCAAGAGATATATTAAATAGTGTATCTTTATCTGAAATTATTACGGGGAATAGCTTTCTTTGGCTAAAAGTACCGATATAATACATCCCGGCAGGAATTGTTTTATCGGATTTCAGAATAAAATCCTCGTTTCCTTGTCTCCATAAGGTGTCATAGACAAATAGATCTTTTCCATAATTGTATGAAATAAAAACAGAATCTGCTTTATAGTTTTTTGTTTTAAATACTATTTTGTAGCTTATTTGGGCAATTGAAATTTGAGTTAGAAATATGCTTAAAAGGATAAGTAAAAGTCTCATGTATTTAGAATTTAATAATTTTTCTGATATTATTAACCAATTCCAGAGCTTTTCCTTTTGCTGCAAGGTCAAACTCTTCGTCGGAAGAGGCATAAATGATGCCTCTTGAAGAATTGATCAATAATCCGTAATCGGAATTTAATCCTTTTTTCAAAACCTGTTCCAAATCACCTCCCTGGGCACCTATTCCGGGAACCAGTAAGAAATGATCGGGAACTATTTTTCTTATATTCTTGAAATCTTCAGGGTGAGTAGCTCCCACTACAAACATAGTATTGTCGATGTCCCCCCATTTTGAAGAAGTTTTCAATACTTTTTCATACAATTTTGTTCCTTTGTCATCAACTGTTAGGTATTGAAAATCCTTACTGCCTATATTTGATGTCAAAGCCAGAATGATGATCCATTTGTTTTTGTAATCAAAAAAGGGTTTAACTGAATCTCTTCCCATATATGGGGCAATCGTAATAGCATCTGCTTTCATTTTCTCAAAAAATGCTTTGGCGTACATCCTGGAAGTATTTCCTATATCTGCCCTTTTAGCATCTGCTATAATAAAAGTATCTTTTGGAATCATATCAATGGTTAAAATCAGGTTTTTCCATCCTTTTTCACCTTGGGATTCGTAGAAAGCCGTATTTATTTTAAAAGCAACAGCCAGGCCGGCTGTTGCTTTTATTATTCTTCTGTTAAATTCAAGTACGGGATTGTCAAATTCTCGTTTCAAGAAATCCGGGATCTTGTTTATATCGGTATCCAATCCCACACAAAGCAAGGATTGTTTCTTTTTGATTATTTCAATTAGATCTTTCCTTGTCATTCTTCGTGAGATTTAAATATTAGATTTGAATTATATCTTTTATCTCCGGCATTTTTTCCGTTAAATAACTTTTTACACCATACTTAAAGGTGAGTTCCCTTTTATCGCATGTGGCACAAGCACCTACCCATTTTATGATTACTTCATTGTTTTCATCGACATTGACTACTTCAATATCTCCTCCGTCATTTTGGATATGGGGCCTGATTGCATCCAAATAAGTATTAACTTCTTCTACTGTGACTTTTGTTTTATCTGACATAATTTAGGTATTTTCTTATGAAGTTCTATCAACAATTTTTGTTGGCTGGGCTATTTCATTACGGATCTGCGTTTGTTTATCAACATTGGCTGCTAAATCCAGATAATAATCCCTTATGGGTCCTTCGGATAATACACCCGGAAGACCATTATCTCCTGCTTTTCTTATAGATTCTATTATAGGTATTTGCCCTAATAGATCAGTATTTCCTTTTTGAGCCAAGACTTTACCTCCGCCATGACCGAATATATAAAATTTCTTATCCGGTACTTCGTCACATGAGAACCAGGACATATTTTCTACAACTCCGAGTATTGGTACATCGACATTGTTTAGCATAAACATATGCATTGCTTTCACAGCATCGTCCAGTGCTACTTGTTGTGGAGTGGTAACCATAATGGCACCGGTCACAGACAATAGTTGTACTAGTGACAATTGAACATCACCTGTTCCGGGAGGCAGATCTATTATCATATAATCCAGGTCAGGCCAAACTACATCTTTTACAAATTGCTTCATCACTCCATCCAGTTTCGGTCCTCTCAGGACAATTGCTTGTTCGGGATTGACAAAAAATCCTATTGACATAGCATAAATTCCATATGCTTCGATTGGTAATAATTTATCAACTCCATATACTTTTTTCAAATCCGGTCTTTGTCCCTGTAGTTTTAGCATTGTAGGAATTGAAGGTCCGTACATATCGCCATCGAGCAAGCCTACTTTGTATCCCAATTCCTTTAGAGCAAGTGCAAGGTTTACAGCAACGGTAGATTTACCTACACCTCCTTTACCGGATGCTATTGCGATGATGTTTTTTACCTGAGGTAGTGGATTTCCGCTTAAATCCAGTAAAGGTTGAACAAAAGTTTTATATTCTTCCTTTTTTTCTTGTTCGTTGTCACCTGCTGCTTGCGCTTTTGCTTTCTGTGCATTCAAGACTTCCTTGGTGATCATGTTTACATTTACATTTGCATTCGGGTAAACTTTTTGAATCTCTTCAATAGTTCTCATATTGAGTTCTCCTTTCATTATTGGTTCAAGATCGTTAACTATAAGATCAAAAACAACGTGATCTCCATCTACATTAATATTATAAACTTTTTTAGATGCTATCAGATCTACTCCTGTCAACGGGTCCGTGACATTCTTTAGCGCCGAAACTATTTTTTCTATATCCATAATGGTTTTAAGTTAAATTTAAGATTAAACAAAAACAATAATGCTGTAAAATTATTATAATAAATAAATAATCTATACTATTGCAATACGTTTAAGGTTTTAACACTTTAATTTTATGAAAGTTTATAACGATATAAATATATTACCACAATTTAAATCATCAGTTATTACAATTGGTTCTTTTGATGGAATTCATACCGCTCATCAAAAGATATTGAAACTTTTAGTAGCTAAAGCCAGAGAATATGATACTGAAAGTGTTGTCGTTACTTTTGATCCTCATCCCCGAATGGTTTTATCTCGGAATGATGATGTCAAATTGCTTACTACAAGAGAAGAAAAAATTGAATTGCTGGAAAAAATTGGAATTGATCATTTTGTAATTGTTCCTTTTACCGTTAAATTTTCTCAATTGGATCCAAGAGAATATGTCGAAAGGTTTATTTGTGAAAAATTCAATCCCGAAGTCATTATTTTAGGATATGATCATCAATTTGGTTTGAACAGGAGAGGTGATATCAATCTGATAAAGCAATATGAGGAGAAATGTGGATTTAAAGTTATTCAGATAGAAAAAGAAGAATACGAAGATATCGCTATCAGCTCTTCGAAAATAAGGAATTTTTTAACTGAGGGAGATGTGGAAACCGCTAATATATTATTAGGCAGGTATTATTCATTTACAGGTATTATCGTTCACGGTAATAAGGTAGGGAGAAAAATCGGATTCAGGACTGCAAATTTAGCGATTCCTGAAGAAAAACTGGTTCCTGCCGATGGAGTTTATGCTGTATATGTATTGATTGGTGATGAGAGATATAAAGGGATGATGTATATAGGTAAAAAATATTATGGAAATAATCCTGGAGAAAGGGTTTTGGAAGTTAATATTTTTGATTTTCAAAGGGATATTTACGGAGAAAAGATCAGGATAGAAGTTGTGGATTTCATTAGAAAAGGAATAAAATTCAAGACCCGGGAGCAGGTTATTTCCCAATTGAATGATGACAAAGCTGAGGTTTTAAAAGTTTTTAAGAATATTCAACCTGTTAAGGATCAAAAAAAGAATATAGCGATTGTAATCTTGAACTACAACGGGGTGGATTTTCTTGAAGAATTTCTAGATACTGTATTGCATTTTACCCATTTGCCGATCAGATATATTATAGCCGATAATGCTTCTACCGATAATTCAGTGGAATATCTGAGGAAATATTTTCCCGAAGTGGAAGTATATGAGTTGGAAAGCAATTATGGATTTTCACTTGGTTACAACAGGGTGATAAAATCTCTTAAAGATCTGGATTATGTGATTTTCCTTAATTCCGATGTTGAAGTGACAGAAGGATGGCTGGAGCCGATTATTGATTTGATGAAAAAAGATAAGCAAATTGCTATTGCTCAACCTAAAATTTTATCATTTAACGAAAAGGACTTTTTTGAGTATGCCGGAGCAGCAGGAGGATTTATTGATATATTAGCTTATCCATTCTGCAGAGGGAGAATATTTGATGATGTGGAAAAAGATAATGGCCAGTATGACGATACTATTGAAGTGTTTTGGGCTAGTGGTGCGGCTATGGTAATGCGTAAGGAGGTATTTGACCGGTTTGAAGGATTTGATTCCGATTTTTTTGCTCATCAGGAGGAAATAGATCTTGCCTGGCGGGTGAAAAGAGCCGGATATAAAGTTGTGGCTGTGAATAAAACTCATGTTTATCATGTAGGAGGCGGAACTTTATCATATGTCAATCCAATGAAGACTTATCTCAATTTCAGGAACAATATTGTGATGTTGCTTAAAAATGAATCTTTTTTCAATATTTTGATAAAATTTCCGATTAGATTGATCTTGGACGGAATTGCAGGAATGAAATTTCTGATTGAAGGCAATGTGAAATCGGTCTATGCTATTATGAAAGCTCATTTTTATGTTTATGGAAATATCATTCATATTCTTAAGAAGAGAAAACACTATAATTCATTGATAAATAAATACGGGAAAGGGAAGTACAGAAAGACAGGAATTTATAAAAATTCAATAATTTTTAGTTACTATTTATTTGGAAAAAAGAAATTCAGTGATTTGAAAAAAAAGATTTCTTTTGATTAATGATTTATCATTTGATAAGCGTTGAATCAAAATATTTGTTAATATCAAGAGGTATGATGATTTGATAATTTTATTAGGATGAGAGCATTTGAGATAGTTTATGAAGATAATGATATAGTAGTTGTGGATAAGTCTGCAGGTATTAATACGATTAAACCCAGGCATTCTACCAATAATCTTATTTTGTTTGATTTTCTGTATGAAAAATACGGGGAATTATTTTTGGTACATAGACTTGACAGAGATACCAGTGGATTGATAATCTTTGCAAAGAATCAGGAAAGTCAAAGCAATCTTTCGGGACAATTTATAGATCATAGAATAAATAAGACCTATTATGCTTTTGTTGATGGTCGTTTGGAATTTGAGAATACATATTTGATAGATGTTCCTATTATGATCGTGCCGGGAAAATATAAAGTTTCAATTCATGAAAAAGGGAAGCCTTCTCAAACCAAAATAAGAGTAGTTGAAAATTATAAAAATTTCACTATGCTTGAAGCTAAACTTCTTACAGGAAGAACTCATCAGATAAGAATACATCTCAATTATATCGGATATCCGTTGATAATAGATAGATTGTATGGACACAGAACGGAGTTTTATCTTTCTGAGATAAAAAAGAAGTATCATCTGAAAAAAGATATGGAAGAATTGCCATTAGTGAAAAGACAAACATTGCATGCTCATAGCATGGAACTGGAGCATCCTGCAACAGGCGAAAAAATGACTTTTAATTCGGAATTACCGAAAGATCTAAGGGCATTGAGAAAGCAATTGATGAAACATGGATAATGATATCTTATCTACAGTAAACATAATTAGACGGGAAACAAAATCAATGATAGTATAGTAGAAACTATAACCCACAAATTAGCGGAAAGGACATATCACTAGCATAGCAATAATAATATACCTAGGTAATACAGAAACAGATGGTTTCAGTATTTATAAATGCATTATACACCAAGCCAACTTTCATACTCTTCTTCTTTGCTTTTGTAACCAGAAGCAGTCGGAAGCCGTTTGGAGTCATCTTTTATGTGCAATATTTTAACAAAAAATTCAATAATTTTGCTCATGGGATAAATGTTTTTAATGTTCATGTATTTATATAGACGTTTTAATTTTAAAAAAGTTGTAAAAAATATACTTTTTTTTAAAAAAAACTTAACATCTTTATATTAAAAGCAAAAGTAATACAAAAAACTAATAATATCAAGTTTTTATAAAAAATTAACATATTTATTTTCTAATAATATATCAACTTATATTTTAAATAGCGATAAAAATACCAGAATTAATACCAGTGATTTTTAACACGGGGTTAAAAAAACGATAAAAAATGTGGATTTTAACTGAAAATTAAGTTGAATTTCAAATAACTATTTAAGATTACTCTCATCTTCTAAGACACTTATTTTTTTTAAAAGGTTGGTTAAAACCATAATTTTTTGGAAATTTAATATTTTTTTAACTTTAAATAAAATTTTTAATTATTTTGCAAAAAATATAAAAAATTAATTAAAATTGATAGAACTCAAAGTAATTAAAAAAGAACTGATCTTCAAATTTCCATCCGGTACTTCGAGAGGAGTAATGCTTAAAAAACCGTCTTGGTTTTTTGTATTGAAAGATTTCGTCAATAAAGGAAAGATATCAATAGGTGAATGTGGATTATTGCCCGGTTTGAGTTTTGATGATAAACCAGGATATGAAGATAAATTGAAGGAAATTTTGAATTTAGTTAATTCAACAGGAAATCTTAATCAGGATTTTGATTTAATAAAATTCCCATCGATAAGATTTGGAATGGAAATGTTGAAAAAGGATTATTTTGCCCGGGAAGAAAAGATTTTTTTTGAAACGGAATTCACTAAAGGGGGATATAGTATTCCCATCAACGGTTTGATTTGGATGGGAGATAAACGATTTATGTTTGATCAAATAAAATCTAAGATTGAAGAAGGGTGGGGGTGTATTAAAATAAAGATAGGAGCGATTGATTTTGATGAAGAGATATCTTTACTTAAGTATATCAGGAAGCAATTTACAAAAGAAGAAATTGAATTAAGAGTTGATGCAAATGGTGCTTTTGCTTTAAATGATGCATTGGAAAAATTAAAAATACTATCGGATTATGATCTTCATAGCATTGAACAACCGGTAAAAGCCGGTCAAATAAATGCAATGGCACAACTTTGTGAGTTGTCACCATTAGCGATTGCTTTGGACGAAGAATTGATAGGAGTAAATGAAAGAAATGATAAAAAACTGCTTCTTGAAACGATTAAACCCCAATATATTATATTGAAACCAAGCCTTACAGGTGGTTGGGAAGCATCAAACGAATGGATTGATATTGCGCGATCATTGGATATCGGCTATTGGGCAACTTCAGCATTGGAATCCAATATAGGATTGAATGCTATTGCACAATGGACAGCAACTCTTGAAAGGGATATAATTCATGGTTTGGGTACAGGTAAGCTTTATACCAATAATATAGCTTCTCCCTTGGTTGTAAATAAAGGGTTTTTATCTTATGAAAAGCATAAAGAATGGGGCTATTTTGGAGTGACGGTTTAGACTTTGACAAGTCTTGGGTTTTGGTTTTGTTTTATAATCAATATGTTTTGACACTGTGGAACTCTTTTTACCCAGTTGTTTTGTATTTCGGGGACTTACGTCCGCCGATTTATAAATTAATTTCTTAAGTATTACCAGCTAATTTTAAAATGTCATCTTTTCTAATTTCACCCAAATAGAATTTTTTTTGATTAAAAATTTGTATTGGTTGTACCGTGTGCTAAAAAATCAATATTCTTTTTATTAAAAAAACTGTTTTTTAAGGTAAATCAATCCTAAAAATACTACTTTTTTAATAAATCATTCCGTTGATTATCATCTTATCAACAAGATTGCTACCGAAATAATATGGAATCAATGCTATATTGTCAAGTGGCTTGGTGATAATTACATTTGCTGTTTTTCCAACAGAGATACTCCCCAGTTTATCTTGAAGTTCCAAAGCATAAGCAGCATTAATAGTAGTTGCATTAATCGCTTCTTCCGGGAGCATTTTCATATAGATACTAGCCAGGCTTATGACAAACTGCATATTACCTGAAGGCGACGAACCTGGATTATAATCACTTGCCAAAGCGACTCCCAATCCTGCATCAATCATCTGTCTTGCAGGAGCATATTTCAGTCTTAAGAAAAATGCTGTACTTGGTAATAAAGTAGGAATAGTATTGCTGTTTTTCAATACTTCAATCTCTTCTTCTCCGGTATATTCAAGGTGATCGACTGAAACGGCATTATTTTTTACTCCGGTCTGAATACCACCTGAAGTATCCAATTCATTGGCATGGATTTTTGGTTTTAAACCGTATTTCGCACCTGCTTTTAATAGAATATCCGTTTCCGCAACGGTAAAGAATCCTTTATCACAAAAAACATCAATATAGTCAGCTAATTGATGTTCTGCTATATACGGCAACATTTTATCCGTAATCAATTTTATGTATTCCTCTCTTTTGTTTTTATATTCGGGAGGGAGTGCATGTGCTCCGAGAAAATTTGCCTTAACGGGAATAGGAGCAGTTTCTTTTATTTTTTTGATAACTTTCAACATTTTTATTTCATTATCAAAACTTAGGCCATAA
>Ga0256913_10000064_pt1 | contig 43172 bp, 41 predicted proteins | sample Axial_MatmetaG_FD_185970 | JGI IMG/M metagenome (GOLD analysis project Ga0256913, IMG submission 185970) | Deep-sea worm associated microbial mat communities from Axial Seamount, Juan de Fuca Ridge, Pacific Ocean - Axial_Mat | ecosystem: Environmental > Aquatic > Marine > Oceanic > Microbial... | reverse complement strand
TTCGGATTCCAGAGAATCGGAGATCTTGCATGGGCAGCAGCAGATATCCGTGCAAAAGGATTTATGATTGGCGCAACTGCGGGGAGAACAACTCTCGCGGGAGAAGGTTTACAGCATCAAGACGGGCAGTCATTGTTACTTGCTTATTCAATTCCTACTTGCATGACATATGATCCTGCGTTTGCTTATGAGTTAGCAGTAATTATCCGTGACGGTATTTACAGAATGTATGAAAAACAGGAAACTCTGTTTTACTATATCACCGTGATGAATGAGAACTACGCTCAACCGCCAATGCCTAAAGGATCAAAAGAAGGAATACTCAAAGGGATGTATAAATTCAAAGCTTCCGGTAAGAGGACTGCGAAAGCAAAAGCACACCTTCTTGGCAGCGGAACAATTTTGAATGAAGTTTTAAAAGCACAGGAAATTCTTGAAAAGAATTATAACGTTTCCACTGACGTTTGGAGTGTAACGAGTTACAAAAACTTGCATCTTGATGCACTGGAGGCGGAACGATACAACAGATTCAATCCTGACAAAAAACCTAAAGTTCCTTACATTCAGAAAATCACCAAAGATGAAAAAGGCGTCTTTATTTCCGCTTCGGACTATATACAAATACTTGGAGATTCTATCTCCAAATGGTTACCTGGTAAGTTAACTTCACTCGGAACATTCGGGTTCGGAAGAAGCGAAGGAAGAAAAGAATTGAGAGACTTCTTCGAAGTGGATGCAAAACATATTGTTTATACTGCTTTATATTCATTGGTTGAAGAAGGAACTATTAAACCGGCAATACTGAAAAAAGCTTATAACGAGTTAGGAATTGATTCGAAAAAACCAAATCCTTTTAAAGCGTAGAGAATTAAAAAATTAAAAATTGAGATAAAAATGGCAACGGAATTTAAGCTACCTGAATTAGGTGAAAATATTGACTCGGCGGAAGTTACTAAAGTGCTTGTCGCTGTTGGAGATACTATTGAAAAAGATCAAATTGTGTTGGAAATAGAGACCGATAAAGCAACCGTTGAAGTACCATCGGATGTAAATGGAGTCGTGAAAGAAGTTTTAGTTAAAGATGGCGAAACGGCAAAAATTGGTTCTGTATTATTTATGATTGAGAAGACATCCAAGACAAGAAGAAAGAAAAAGGAAGTCGAAACTCCGGTTGAAACTATTGTAAAAGAAGTTGCTGAACCCGAAGTTAAAACTTCTGTACAGATTGAATCCTCCTCTGATGTTTCAGAATTCAAACTCCCAGAATTGGGTGAAAATATTGAATCAGCTGATATCACTAAAGTTTTGGTTAAACCGGGAGATACTATTGAGAAAGATCAAATAGTGCTTGAAATTGAAACTGACAAAGCGACCGTTGAAGTACCAGCAGATTTTTCCGGAACTGTGAAAGAAGTATTTATCAAAGACAGTGATAAAGCCAAAGTCGGACAAACTATTTTTACATTCACTGGTGAAGTATCAAAACAGCCAGTACCAAAGAAAGAAACTACAAAAGTTGATACTGTCAAAACAGAGGAGTCCGCTCCGGTTACAAAACCGATTGAGAAGAGTGATAAAATTGGAAAACCTCTTTTACCACGAAGAGAAGAGATAATTAAAAAGATTGCTCCCGCTGCTCCTTCCGTTAGAAGATTCGCACGGGAAATCGGTATTGATATTCATAAAGTCAACGGCTCCGGTCCTGGAGGTAGGATTTCAATTGACGATGTAAAAGCATTCGCAAAAAACATAAATGAGAATTTGAGTAAAAGCGGATCATTGGGTATTACTGCAGAACCTTTACCCGATTTCTCCAAATGGGGTGAAGTTGATATCCAACCGATGAGTAATGTGCGTAATAAAATTGCCGAGCACTTATCTTATGCTTGGGCATCTATTCCTCATGTAACACAGTTTGATAAAGCTGACATTACCGAGTTGGAAAAACTACGGAAACAATTTGCTCCAAAAGTTGATGCTGACGGTGGCAAATTAACCGTTACCGCAATTCTACTAAAAGTAATTGCTGCAGCTCTTTCAAAATTTCCTCAATTCAATGCAAGTGTTTATATGGGAAATAAATCCATAATTTATAAGAAGTATATCAATATTGGAATTGCGGTTGATACTGAAAAAGGCTTGCTTGTTCCGGTCATAAAGGATGTTGACAAAAAGAATATAACACAGCTATCGGTTGAGTTGAGTGAGATATCGAGAAAAGCTCGTGATAAGAAAATAACAGTTGATGATTTGCAAGGTGGAAATTTTACAATCAGTAATTTGGGTGGAATCGGCGGAACATACTTTACCCCGATTGTAAATTCCCCGGAAGTTGCAATACTTGGAGTTTCCCGTGGAAATTACGAACCGGTTTACAAGGATGGAGAATTTGTCCCAAGATTAATGCTTCCCCTTTCGCTTTCGTATGACCATAGAGTAATCGACGGCGCAGACGCTGCACGTTTTATTCGCTGGGTATCGGAAGCATTGGAGAGTCCGTTTTTATTGAGTTTGGAAGGATAGAATAAAACTCTAAACCTTTAAGATTTTTAAAATATTATAAAGGTAATTGAATGAGTGATAGAAAAGAATTAGTAGTTGTCGGCGCAGGACCTGGAGGTTATGCAGCCGCATTTTATGCAGCCGATCTCGGAATGGACGTAACGTTAATAGACAAAGAAGTAAATCCCGGTGGTGTATGCTTGTACCGAGGCTGTATTCCCTCCAAAGCTTTGTTGCATGTTGCAAAATTATTACGTGAAGCTGAAGAAGCCACAAACTGGGGAGTTGATTTCGGCAAGCCGAAAATCGATCTTGACAAACTAAGAGCTTATAAAGATTCGGTTGTTAAAAAACTAACAAGCGGAACCGGACAATTGAGTAAGCAACGTAAAATTAATTACATTCAAGGCACTGCAAAGTTTACAGGTTCCAATAGTCTTACGGTTGAAAAGGTTGACGGCACTGTTGAAAATATTGAATTCGCAAAATCAATATTGGCTACCGGTTCAATTCCATCAATCATTCCGGGTTTGCCCGATTCACCAAAAATATGGAATTCAACCGATGCACTCAATTTGGAATTGATTCCTAAAAAACTTCTGGTAATTGGTGGCGGATATATCGGTTTGGAACTTGGTTCTGTATATGCTTCACTCAGGAGTAAAGTAACAGTTGTTGAAATGACTAAAGGTCTTTTACCCGGAGCGGATAGAGATATGGTTCGCGTGTTACAACGCAGTTTGGAAAATAAATTTGAATCAATCTTACTCAGCACAAAAGTTTCCGATATTACAGAAACAAAAGACGGTATCAAAGTAAAGTTTGAAGGCAGTGATAATAGTTCCGAAGAAACATTTGACAGAGTCTTGGTCTCTGTAGGCAGAAGACCGGTAACAGAAGGACTTGGTTTGGAAAACACGAATGTTCAGATCAGTGACCGAGGATTTGTTTTGATTGATGAAAAATGCCAGACTAACGATCCGTCAATATTTGCAATTGGAGATATTGTTGGCGGAGCAATGCTTGCACACAAAGCTTCGGCAGAAGGTAAAGTCGCAGTTGATGCAATCATGGGTAAGAAAGTTGCGTTTGAACCGAATGCAATTCCGGCAGTTGTGTTCACCGATCCGGAGCTTGCATGGGCAGGCTTGAACGAAACCGAGGCCAAGGAAAAAGGGATTAAAGTTGAAATTGCACGCTTTCCTTGGGGAGCAAGCGGTAGAGCCACAACAATTGATAGAAATGACGGATTGACAAAACTTTTAATTGATCCTGAGACCGAAAGAATTGTGGGAATGGGACTCGTTGGCGCCGGCACAGGAGAAATGATATCAGAAGGTGTGCTTGCAATTGAAATGGCAGCACTCGCAAAAGATGTTGCTCTAAGTATTCACCCGCACCCGACTTTATCGGAAACCATTATGGAAGCATCGGAAGTTTTCTTTGGACATAGTACACATCTCTACCGTCCAAAAAGGAAGTAAACTTAAAGAATTAGAACTGACTGATTCTTAATTGCTTTTAGCTTGTTTAGTTAGCTTTTTTCTATCTAACAATTTATGACTCTCTAATACGGTAATAATATCGCTTGCTACTGATATATCTTTCATTTTGCACCAAATATTAAGTATAAATATAATACTTAATTAAGTATTATATTATGGCATAATCAATGTCGTTTCGGAAAGTCCACCAACTACATATAACTGTAATTTACACCTGATTTATTCTATGGGCTGCAATTGCAGCTCCGAAACCATTATCAATATTGACAACCGTTACACCGGATGCACATGAATTTAACATTCCAAGCAAAGCCGAGACACCCTCAAAGCTTGCACCGTATCCAACACTTGTGGGCACCGCAATTACCGGCTGGTTAACCAAACCGCCGAGAACACTTACCAGAGCGCCTTCCATTCCGGCAACAACAATTAATACTTTTGCTTTTTTAATTGCTTCCAAACGAGAGATTAGGCGATGAAGTCCGGCAACACCTACATCGTAAATCATTTCCGTTTTATTACCGAATATCTCGCATGTTACTTTTGCTTCCTCCGCTACCGGTATATCCGATGTCCCCGCCGTAATAATGCCAATTGTGGAATCTTTGTAATTTATTTCTTGTGAAATATGTGTCACGGTTTTGGCAAGTTGGTTGTATTCCAATCCATCAATTCTTTCATTTAATTTATCAAACACTTCCTGAGAAATTCGTGTTACAAGGATATTGCATTTCCCCTTCTGTGCTTCTATGATCTCCACCATGTGATCGATCGATTTCCCTTCTCCGTAAATTACTTCCGTAAAACCGTTGCGTAATTCGCGATGAGTATCAATCAAAGTGTGATGAAGTGATTTTATTGGTAGAAACTTCAGTTCTTCCATTCCTTCTTCAATTGTGGTTTCACCGGATTTTATCCTTGCTAACAAACTTTCTATTTCTTTCATTACCTATATCTCTTTTTCAATTTTTTTATAAACTTCCATCAATGGAATACCGGTATCTTTTGAAATCTTTGCTAAATCTTCAAATTCAACTTTCGACTTTATCACTTCGTTATTGTATAAGCCTTTTTTAACTCTCACTTTACCAAAACTTGTTTCAATTTCTTCTACTTCCCTTTTCAACATACTTTTTTTAATTGGGAATGATTTTATTCCAAACGTGCTCGTTTCTCTGAAGAGGAGTTCCTTAAAAAAGTCTTCCTTTTCCTTCGTGCAAAGGACACTAAGTAATATTGCCGGACGATTTTTTTTCATCTGAATGTTTTGGAAAGAAACATCATTAGCTCCGGCTTCTAAAATTCTATCCATTAGATTTCCAATGACTTCATTGTTCATATCATCAATATTACATTCGAGTAGGACTGCATTTTCACTTTCATAAGGTTGAACAATTTCCTCGGCAAGATTTACACGCAGAATATTCGGAATATTTACATCACGATGCCCAATGCCATAAGCGGTTTTCAGCATTTTCAATTCTGCAGAAGTTACAAATTCATCTACAAGTTCAGCTAAAATTGCCGCACCGGTTGGAGTTGTCGCCTCATGATCCACACCTCCATATTTAACCGGAATATTTTTTACTATTTCTGCTGTTGCCGGCGCTGGTACAGGCATTTTCCCATGAGCTGCATTAACAAATCCTCCGCCTAACTCAATTGGAGTACTAATTGCCTTATCAACACCGAGTTTGTTATAGCAAATAGCAGCGCCAACAATATCAACTATCGAATCGGTAGCACCAACTTCGTGAAAATGAACCTCGTTTAATGGTAATCCGTGAACTTTTGATTCCGCTCTTGCAACGTGCATGAATATTCGTTTGCTCAGAGTCTTTACTTCCTCAGCAAGATCACTTTCATCAATTATCTTTTCAATGTCTGGTAAATTACGATGTTTATGATGATGCCCTTTAGGCGGAGTCATTATTAAACTGGTCGGATCAAGCGGTTGATAATCCTTAAGTTTTACATCTACCTTAGTTCCACCTATTCCCATCTTTGAAGATTTCGAAATGGAAATATTATATTCGTTTTCCAAACCGAGTTTTTTTAGCTCGGTAATTAGATAGTTTTCATCAACGCCAAGATCAATCATAGCGCCAAGATTCATATCTCCGCTAATGCCTGCAAATGGTTCGTAGAATAAAATTTTCATGGTTTAGTCCCAAAGTAGCATGTTTGTTTCGTGTGCAAATATACAAAAATACATATTGGTTTGTAGGTTATTGAAATTTTCACCGCTAAGACGCAAAGCCGCGAGAATTATTCATGTTTTATCAACTCACTTAAACTATTGATCATTGGAACGCCGCATGTTTCCAATTTCTCTTTTGATTGATGTCCAACGGAAAGAAGAACCGGATCGGCACCGATTTCGTTTGCCACTTCACAATCGTGAATTGTATCGCCCACTAACAAAACCTCTCCTTTGCCGTAACCTAACTCTTTCATCCACTTAATTCCGTTTTCCAACTTGCTCGCGGCATAAATATTATCAAGTCCGATTAAGCGAATGAAATATTTTGTTAACCCAAAATACTCAATCAATTTTTCTAATGTGTGTTGGGAATATGCCGACAATACCGATTGAGATATTCCCATTTTGCTAATCTCATCCAATACATATTTTGAATCTGGATATAGAGTCTGCTCGAACTTGCGTTCTTCATACTCATTTATAAATGCGTGACTTATCTTTTCCCAATTCTCATCACCAACATCGTGTCCTAAAGCCTCATAATATTTTTTCACCGGAAAAGTAAACACATCCCGGTACTTTTCAATAGTGATTGTACCTAAGTTCTCTCTCATCATCAAGTTATTCATAATGTCAGCACAGAGTTTAACATCATTGAAAAGTGTTCCGTTCCAATCCCAAATTACATGCTTGTATTTTTTAATATCTATCATTCTATTAAATCAAAAGGTTTGTAAAATTTAAACGTGAAGATAATGAAAATGTAGAAAATTAATAACTATAGTTAATATTTAATCCGATCGCAGTACAAACAATAGATTCAATAAACAGTTAAAACGGTTATAATATATACAACATATTATTTTCAGATTATACCGAAAGGAAACTTATTTTTTCTCTTTTCTTCCTTTCAAGTACTTGGCAAGAAATTTCTCGGTCTCTCTGTAAAACTCAATTCTATTCTCCTCATTCTTAAATCCGTGTACCTCATTTTCTTTGACCATATACTGTACATTAATTCCATTATCTTTTAATTTTTGAACAAACTTATCGGTGGTACTTTTTCTTACCTTAGTATCGTTAGCTCCTTGTGCAATGAATATGGGAGCTTTTATTTTATCCACGTTATAATATGGTGATGCAGCAACTAACTGCTCCTTATCTTTAACCGGATCACCGACAATTTCGTAAAGCATTTTTTTAAATGGAGTCCAAGTCGGTGGAATAGACTCCAGGAAAGAAAGGATATCAGACATTCCGCCCAAACTAACTGCACAGGAATATAGATCAGGAGTTGATACCAAACCTTGCAATGCACAATAACCGCCAAACGAATATCCGACTATTCCAATCCTATTTGAATCAACAATTCCTTGCTTGATTAACCAGTAAACTCCGTCTGTAATATCGTTCTGGATTTTTCTTCCCCATTCTTTATATCCTGCACTCATAAACTTTTTGCCATAACCGGACGAACCACGGAAGTTTATTTGCAGAACCGCATATCCCCTATTGGCCAAAAATTGCACACCTTTATCAAAACCCCATTTATCACGATACCAAGGACCGCCGTGAGGATAAACGACAACCGGCAAGTTTTCCATAATCGATATTCGAGGAAGTGTTAAATAACCGTGAATGGTCAATCCGTCGCGCGAAATAAATTGGATTGGTTTCATGTCCGCCATTTGATCGGAATTCAACCAAGGACTTATCTCAGAAATTTTTGCCAGCTTGTCGGTCTTTGTATCATAGTAATAATATGCTCCATACGATTTATCCGAGCTTGCTTTGATCAACATTTTCTGCTCGTCCTTGTCCATACTTACAATATTAACTTCTCTACCCGGCAATCGCTTTTCAAGATTCTTCTGCAACCTCTCACGCTCATTATCCCAGAAATGATATTCACGTTTATCCGTTATAACCGAAACGCCAACTATCTCCTTTTTCTTGTATGAATATTTAACATACTCTATATCCACTTCAGGATGTTCGTATATAAGTTCCAATTCGTAATTGTTTTCAAAATCATATTTGATTAGCGCCAAACGATCGCCCTTTTCGTTTGAAAGGACATATACATATTTGTTATCCGAAGTGAAAAGAATCGGGAAAAACTCATTTTTAAAGTTTAACCTTTTTACGACTTTAAAATCATCGCTTTCCTTTTTCCTATACAAAACATTCTGATTAACACCGTCAGTAGAAATTGCAACGCGCAGTTTCCCGTTAGAATCCGTGAGCCATTTTGTTATATTGCCAGGATTTTGTCCAATAAGTTTTTTTTCCCCCGTATTGATATTCAGTCTATAAACATCAAACATCTTAGGATCACGTTCATTGGTTTGGATTATTACTTCATTTTCATAATCGGGAAGTTTATCAATTACATAAGTAGTTGAATTTTTTGAAGGAGTAAGTTTCCTCGATTTACCGCCGTTGATATTAATACAGAAAAGAGAATATTTATCATTGGAATTAATATCCTGTAGATACAATAATTTTTCATTACTCGCCCAGAAGAAAAACGTAATATCCCTTTCTTCCGAGTTCGTAATCCGAGTTAAATCACTATCGCCGGTTTTTTGAATAAAGAGATTCAACCGGTTTCCCCACGGTCTTAATGATGCAATATATTTTCCGTCTGGAGATATTTCAAAATGAGTGTTTTGCGGATTCTTAAAAAAATCTTCCAACGGAATAATAGGCACTTCATATTCCGCTTTTTGGCAACCGACAAAAAACATCACGATAATAATTGATAAGGCTATATATATTCTGTTTTTACGCATTTCTATTTCTATCTAAAATTTACATTTTTTGCCATTTTTTTAGACGATACTGTACTGGTAAAGTTTGATAAATTTGAAATATAATTTACTAAAAGATGGGATATAGATAGAAATAGTTTCTATTACCAACATTTCTTTCATTTATCAGTAATAGAAACTATTCAAAATGAGTTACTTCAATGAATTCAAACCGACAAAAATCTTCTGCATGAATTTATTTTTTGTGCCATCAAAGTACGATTCCTTATTCATTGATGAATTAACAACAAATAACGAATCGGTTTGGTAACCATAAACCGTTGCGATTGTACTATCATGAGCGCTTATGGTTAATTCAAACTGTGGCGAAGTTGACTTAGAATCGAAATCATCCACAAAATTTGAGTTTGTAAGTCTTGATAATTGACTTAGAAATCTTTCTGTTTTTGCAGAATCAAGTTTGGTGTTGTTAGCGACCCACTTGCCATCAACCTTATTCATTTGGAATGAACTATCCGCCGGATAGCTAAACACAAGTTGATCCCATTTCTTATAATCACTCTTTACAACAATATTATCTCGGTAACTGTTCGGCTTCTGATTGAACGACATTGAAAGGAAACCATCGACCAAGTAAACATCATTATCATCGCTTAACCTTACATATGTCGAAACGCTTCTCGGCTGCTGGAACAGAAATTTTCCTATCATAATGTCAAGTGTTGTACTTCCGCCTTCTTTAACAACAATTCTTGTAGCAGAAGAATCAACTTCAAATTCAGACCACTTTGCTTTACTACGTCCGGCAAGTCTTTTGGGTTTGATAGTTAAAATTTGTTCAATTAATCTTTTCGCCTTATCATTCGGTACTGTTGCAGTCTTGCCATTCTCAAGAGTAACTTTCCAACCATTTCCTTCTTTAAATACTTTGTACGATTTACCATTCATAGATTTTGGCGATATTATAATTTCGGTTACAGCCGAAGTATCAATATCCACTAAGCTTGTCTTGAATGATCGTTCTGTTTTACTCCCGGAAGGGAAATAAACAATAACAGCAATAACTGCTAATACCGCTAATACTATTAATAATTTTTTACTTGACATATTCTGTAGATTTAATTTTGTTTCTCTTTTTTCTTCTCATTTGTGCTCTATAAACTCCGTAAAGAATTATGAGCAAAATAGGTAATAAGAAATTGACATATTTAATAATTGTTTTTGTGCTCTCTTCTAACGACGGATCAATTGGTCTGGAAGAAACACCTTTTGTTCTTAGCTCTATCAATCCGGTATCATCAGACAACCAATCAACGGAGTTAACAAGAAAACTTACGTTATCCGGTTGAAGTTGTTGTGCTTTGTCGCCGACTCCGTTAACGGCAAAATTACCACAGCTAAAAACAACCATTTTGGATTTTGTGTCACCTGATATTATTCCTTCAAGAGCAACGGCAACAGGTAATGCACTTTTACCAAAATCATATTTGCGCCACTGCTTATTAATATTGAATGTTAACGGTAAAGCCCTTGTTCCAGAAATGTCCGAACTTACCGCTAACGGCACCATAAAGACAGATGTATCAACCGGCGCCAATTCAATTGTGGTTGAGAACGGAAGTATAACCGATTCCAAACCTTCTGTTATCGGATGCTTTGTAAAGTTTGTAATTATTGGCAAATAAGGAAATTTCACAGGTGTGTTCATCGTGAATATTCCCTGCTGCTGTCTTACCATTATACTTCCGCAATTGTTATCTATCAAAACATCTTTACCAATCTTAAGTCCTTTGGATTTAAGCCAATCACTTAAACCGGTTGAAATCGGTTCCAGTCTTGCGGTTGTTAAATCGTCTTTAACATTCTGAACAGTCACTAATAAATTCCCACCGCGAGCAAGGAAATTATCAAGATGTTTGAAAACATAATCCGGTATTGAATCCGTTGGAGCAATCACAGCAACAGTATTTATCGTAGCAGGAACCCCTCTGTTTTCGTCAAATGTTAAAGTATCAACCTTATACATAACGGAAAGCGATTTTACAACTTCTTGCTGCGCTTCCAAAGTCGGTTCACCATGACCTTGCAAAAATGCAACGGTTGGTTTATTATCAACGGATAACTTTTTAATGTTGGAAGAAAGAGCGAATTCCATTGCAGCGCCAGGTTGAATAAACGGAATCACTTCCCTCTTGTCGCCAAGTTCAATTACAGCTCCAAGATACGCTCGCTGCTGTTTAACTTGGTCACGTTCTCTTACGTTTATCATAATCGGACGAATACCATTCTGCTGGGCTTTCATCTCGCTTTCTTGATCTTCGTTCGGATTAATAAATTCGTAAACAACCATTCCATCGGAATAACTGCCATACTCAATCAAGAGGTCGCGAAAATCTTGCCTTACTTTTGCAATATCGGGTGGCAAATCTTCCGAGAAGTAAGCAGTAACGGTTACAGGTTCATCCAAATTTTTAAGAATGCTTTTTGTCGCATCACTCAAACTGTAACGCTGATCAGCAGTAAAATCCAGTCTGAAAAATATCTTGTCCCCAACCAAATTCAGAAGGACAAGAATTCCGAATACCAATAAAATATTTGTTCTTATTTTTTTTTGTGTTAACATATCAATTCTACTCAACTATATTTCTTTTCGAAAGAACAGTTTGCGCTAGAAAAAGACCGAAAAAGGCTATTGATAAAAAGTAAATCAAATCACGCGAATCGATAACACCGCGGGATATCGAGCTGTAATGATTTGACAAACTTAGATAACTGAAAAACTGTCCGGTTACACCGGTAAAGCTGTTTGCCAGTACATCAAAAATTATTAGGAAAAAGACTCCGATAAACAACGAAAGTAGAAATGCTACAATCTGATTGCTTGTAATACTGCTGGCAAACAAACCGATTCCTATCAATGCCATACTCATCAAAATCATTCCGAAATAACCGCACCAAACAGCACCATGATCAATTGGACCGATCATCCAAACTGAAATGTAATACGGAAGTGAGAACAACAAAGCAATTGCTATTAATTCCAAACTGGCTAAAAACTTTCCTAAAATAAGTTGCCAGTCGGTAATCGGTTTTGTAAATAATAATTCGATTGTTCCCGTTTTCTTTTCATCGGAGATCATGCGCATAGTTAACGCCGGAATGAAAAAGAAAAGTGTCCAATATGCAATTGAAAAAAACGGCTGAAGCGTTGCCTGTCCTACAAAAAACACATCGGAGCCATAAAGCCAAGTAAAGAAACCACTTAGCCCAAGAAACACTATTATTAAAATGTAAGCAATAAGAGAATCAAAAAATGATCTTAATTCACGCTTCGATATTGTCCAAACTTTATCCATTGCACTATCAATTTGTTGTTAGTTCTCTAAATATATCTTCAAGTTTTGTTTCAATAGGAGTCATTTGTGTGAGCACCCAATTTTTCGAAACACAAAGTTTGAATATCTCTTTTCGTGTTTCAGCACTTTCTTTGCAGTTTATCATAAATCCGTTTTCAAGTTCTTTTATCGGATCGACCATGATAACTTTTTCAAGTTCCATAAGTGAAGAAACGACTTCGTCACTATTGGCTGCATCTGCTATTTGAACCCTCAGCATCTCCTCGCCGGCAGCTTGCTGTTTAAGGACATCAGCCGTACCATCGGCTACAATTTTACCCTCATTGATAATCAGTATTCTATCGCAAGTTGCTTCTACTTCAGACAAAATATGCGTACTGAGAATTACGGTTTTACTTCTACCAAGTTCTCTTATAAGTTTTCTGATTTCAATGATTTGGTTTGGGTCAAGTCCGGTGGTAGGTTCGTCGAGGATAAGAATTTCGGGATCGTGAATCATCGCTTGCGCAAGTCCTACCCTTTGACGATACCCTTTTGAAAGCTCGCCGATCTTTTTATGCTTTTCAACATTCAAACCTGTAAGTACAACCATTTCGGCAACACGTTCTTGGATTTTTTCTTTCGGAACTCCTTGAAGCTCAGCCACATACTCCAAGTACTCAAGTACCGGCATATCTTCGTATAGCGGATTGTTTTCCGGTAGATATCCGATGTTTTTCTTTACTTCTTCAGGATTTTCCAGAATTGAATAATCACCTACCTTTACATCACCATCGGATGGCGCCATGTAGCATGTAATTATTTTCATTGTGGTTGTTTTGCCAGCCCCGTTAGGACCAAGAAAACCAAGGACTTCGCCGGTTTGAACTTCAAAGGATATGTTATCAACTGCTCTTTGTGAGCCGTACTTTTTAGTTAAGTTTGATACTGAAATTTTCATAACATCTTAATCTAATTTTTAATTCGGTAAAATTAACAAGAACAAAAAATAAATTCAATAAACAAAATAATAACAATTAAATGATACAATTCAATTTTTTATAAGTTCCAATTTATTTTATTTTTTGTCTTAGGATTGGCAAGTTTTTATTCCAAATGATAAAAAAGTTGTAAATAAAGCTTAAAATTCAGCATTAGAAGCAAAATAATCATTAAATTAAATTATTAATAATTTTAATTTGGTTAGAAATGAAAAAGATTTTACTATTATTTTTGATGTCAATCGGAATATTAAATGTTATTTCCGCTCAATCAATAAAAGTAATGACTTATAACATTCGTTATGATAATCCAAAAGATGGAGAGAATCGTTGGGATAATCGCAAAGAGTTTTTAACAGATCAAATAAAGTTTTACGAACCTGACTTTTTAGGAACACAAGAAGGTCTATCACATCAAATCCTCTTTATTGATAGTACACTTACACAATATAACTATATTGGAGTTGGAAGAAACGACGGGAAAACTGAGGGAGAATATAGTGCAATTTTTTATAATTCTGTGAAGTTCACACCGATAAAAAGCTCTACATTTTGGTTGTCAGAAACTCCCGATATTCCCTCAAAAGGGTGGGATGCTTCGCTCAATAGAATTTGTACTTACGGACTTTTTAAAAACAAAGCGACTAAGGTAAAACTATGGATATTCAATACCCATTTTGACCACCGAGGCGTTGAGGCAAGAAAGAACAGTGTAAAATTAATAATTAAAAAAATAAAAGAATTGAATAAGGAAAATTTTCCTGTTGTTTTTATGGGAGATCTAAATCTTGAGCCGGAGAGCGAGGCAATTCAATATTTATCCAATCAGATGAACGATACAAAAACCGTAAGTACTAAAATCGTGTTTGGACCTACAGGAACCTTTAACGGTTTCAAATTTGATAAACCGGTAACTAGAAGAATTGATTATATTTTTGTGAGTAAAGGAAATATTGATGTAGAAAAGTATGCTGTTCTTAGTAACTCGAAAGATTTAAGATACCCGTCGGATCACTTACCAGTTTATGCAGAAATAATTATGAAGTAAAAATAATAATTATTTTACAAGACTTCTGATACCTTTATCGGAAGCTACAATTACTAGGTCAGCCATACCAAGGAACAAACCGTGTTCAACTATACCAGCACGTTTGTTAAGTTTCTTAGCAAGTTTTTTGGGATTTCTAATTCTGCCGAAGTTTGCATCAAGTATATAATTGCCTTCATCTGTTATAAACGGTTCGTTATCTTTATTCATCCGTAGTTTTACTTCCGCCCCAAGCGATTGCAAGTAATTGGTTTCAACTTCCAAAGCTATTTTAATTGTTTCTATAGGTACAGCCCATTTTTCTCCCAGATTTTCGGAAAGCTTCGATTCATCGACAATGATAATATATTTCTTACTTGCTTGAGCAATTATCTTTTCACGCAATAACGCACCGCCACCGCCTTTGATAAGATTTAATTTATTATCAACCTCGTCGGCTCCGTCAATTGTTAAATCAAGAGAAGGATATTCCGCAAGCGTTTCGCATGGAATATTTAATTTTTCCGCAAGTGTAAAGGTCTTTTCCGAAGAAGGAACCCCGATAATATTCTCTAATTCACCGGTTTTTAATTTTTCAGAAAGGATTGAAAGAACATGATTAAACGTAGAGCCCGTTCCAAAACCCAAAACCATTCCCGATTCAATATGTTTTACTGCTTCTTCAGCCGCTTTATGTTTTAATTTATCTTGATCTGTCATGATAAAACCCTATTATTTTAGTAACAAAACTTACATAGAAAAATACAAAGTATCTTAGTTATTTGTAAATTAAGTATATTTGTAAGTTGGAATTTTAATAGAACACAGATTTGTTAAGATGATTATGATCTGCGCTGATCCTATAAAATCATAAAAATCTGCATTCCTATAAAGTGAAAGGTTATCTGGATAATGAATAAAAAAGTATATATAGAAACCTACGGCTGTCAGATGAACTTAGCTGATTCTGAAGTTGTTATGGGGATTTTGAGTAAACAAGGATACTCTCTGACTCACGAGATGAACGAGGCAGATGTTGTATTTTTAAATACGTGCTCCGTAAGAGACAACGCCGAACAACGTATTCACGGCAGACTTGGTAATATTGGAACGCTCAAACAGAAAAACTCAAATCTTGTGATTGGAGTTCTCGGCTGCATGGCTGAACGTCTGCGCGACGAATTGATTGAGCAGAAGAAAATGGTAGATCTTGTTGTAGGACCTGATGAATACAGAAGGCTACCGGAATTTATCGACAATGCTTTGACCGGCGAAAAAGGAATTGGCGTTAAACTTTCACGCACGGAAACTTACGAAGACATTGAACCATACCGCGAAGAAGGACTTTCCGCTTGGATATCTGTAATGCGCGGCTGCGATAAATTTTGTACTTACTGCGTTGTACCTTATACACGCGGTAGAGAAAGAAGCAGAACTCTCACTTCCATTGTGGAAGAAGTGAAATCCCTTTCGGAAAGAGGATTTAGAGAAGTGACATTACTCGGACAAAATGTTAATTCTTACATTGATAACGGGAAAGACTTTTCCGATCTTCTTGCTGCGTGTGCGGAAGTGGATAGATCAATGAGAATAAGATTCACTACTTCGCACCCACAAGATTTATCGGATAAGTTACTCTATACCATTTCGGAAAACTCTAATATCTGTAATTACATTCATCTTCCCGTACAGTCAGGCTCAAATAGAATATTGGAGAAAATGAACCGCACTTATACAATTGAGCATTATCTCGGAATAATCGAACGTGCGCGAAAGATCATTCCCGGAGTAAGTTTCTCAACTGATATCATTGCCGGATTGCCTACCGAGACCGAAGAAGATCATCAAATGACATTGGACGTAATGAAAAATGTTCGATACGACGGAGCTTTTATGTTTAAGTATTCTCCGCGTGAAGGAACAAAAGCATACAAGATGAAAGACGATGTTCCCGAAGAAGTGAAATCAAGAAGACTGACCGAGATAATAGATATCCAACAGAGAATTTCCTATGAGATAAACCAAGAACTGATTGGGACAGAGGAAATTGTATTAGTTGAGAATAAAAGTAAAAAATCGGATGACTTTTTCGCAGGAAGAACCGATGATAACAAAACCGTTATTTTACCCGTTGGCAATGATGTTAAAATTGGCGATTATGTAAAAGTCAAAATCACAAAGGCAACATCCGGTACTTTATTTGGAGACTTCATTTCTGTTGATAATATTTACAAAAAAGAACCGACTTTGATTGAAGATTGATCTTTTACGGATAATAAAAATTTGAATAAATAAAACGAGGGAACATGTATCCGACATTAGTTACATTTCATATATTATTTGCAGGTATTTGGCTTGCTTTTTTTATTTTCGAGTTAATCCTCAGAAAACAAATCCAAAAAAATCTGGATGTAGATAAAATTACAACTTATTTAAAGCTCACAAATGTTTTTGGAATAATTGGATCATTAGGCATTTTAGCTACAGGTGTTTTTATTGTAATTATGAACAGCCAATATGGTTTCTTTGATATGACTTCTAATCATTGGCTTGCAACTAAACAGATAATATTTCTAATAATATTAATATTAACATTCAGTATGGTTATCCCTAATACTAAAGAAGTTAAGGAAAGAATTAAAAACGATAAACTGGAAAATGATAATAAGGAATTAGGAAGATTGTTTATTGCAAACCAAATCATTAATTATTTGGTTATAATCAATTTCATTTTTGCTGTAACACATAGATTTTATGGAAGTTAAAAATTATAAAATTTTTAATTTGTCATTCTGAACAAGCCCTTAAATTGGGCTTGTTCAGAATCCACAAAACTTTACGAAATGTTTTACTTAATCCTATAAGACTTCACAATATCTTTATAATCATAATTACCATCATGGATATCGCGATAAACAGTAACAGTAACCTCACTACCATTAACATCAATTGTTAGAAATGTACTCGGAGCACCTTTGTCGTCAATGCCTCGTGCATGAGCTGCATCAATCTGCCAAACATTGTTTATCAATACCTTACTGTAATTATGTGTATGCCCGCAAAAGTATGCAATAACTTTTTGATCTTCCAATAATTTCCAAAATCGATCACGGTTTTTTCTATACTTATCAAGACTATCGCCTCTATGACGCAATCTTCCTGTGTATTCATCGGGCTGAACGAATGCCGGCTCATGACCAAAAACAAAAATGTTAGTCTTATCGGTTTTTTCCAAATCAGCTTTTAACCATTCATAAACCGCATCGTTTATATCTCCGTCGGCACAAACATCACATTTGCCATCGTAATACTCATTAAGCACAACAAAGTGTGAATTCCCATAATCAAACGAGTACATTGTTTCTTCGGTTGCCTTTGGACCTTTGTTTACAATATAAGGAAGTTTATCGCCGCCTTTATTATACTCACGAAGATATTCCATATCGCTTTCTGTTTCCTCTTCGTGATTGCCCAGTACCGGATACCAAATGTAATCTTTTCCTAAGTATTTATCGATAGTCCATCTAACACTCTCTGGTGGATCGATATCTCCGGGGCTTACCATAAATTCCCCTGCCCCGACTTTCTTTATCGCTTCAACAACACCTCTGAAATATTGGACAGAATCTTTTGACTCGCCGGTTTCATGACGTGTATCTGCAATAACCGTAAACCTAAACGGTTGTTGCGCCTTACAAGAAATACTACTAAAAGCAATACTTACAAAGAGTATTGCTAAAAATATTTTTGACAATTTATAATTCATATTACCCTTTCGTTTTATAGATTTATTTTAGTTTTTTGCTTAATGTAAAGGCGCCTCTGATATCACCTTTTTTATAGTTCACCGCTTTATCATTTTTGTACAGTTCATTAATTTTTGTTTTAATTGGTTCCTTTATATTGGAGCCGTGACAATTCAGACAAACACTGCCGGTTGGAATTGCTTTCATATAACGGAAATATTCTCCGTCTCCTTTTTTAACAATCTCGGAATACTCCATTGTCTTTATATCTTTGCCATCTTTTAATTGTTCCTCAAAGACTTCCAGAACTGTTCTTTCCCACTCATCCGGTACATTGTCCGAGTTCCTTGTCTTTAATGAAGTCCTTGCAACTTCCCATCCAGTTGAATCTGATATTTCTTTTGCTATTTTCGGAGCTTTTTGATAACAAACAGAAATCGCTTCAATCTGTCCGCCCTTTTTCATCCCTTTTATCAGCTCACCTTTTAGTTGCGTGCCGAAGTCTTTCACTATTTTTCTAGCGGTTAAGGTATTCTCATCATCACTCATAGTAAAGAATATTAAAAATATTGCTGTAACAGCTATGATCAACTTTTTCATTTCTTCTACTCGCAAATAAATGTTAATAACTTTTATATAAATATAATGAATTAAATATTGTACTTAAATAAGGGGCAAATTATTCAATTATTATTTTTTGGAAGTCGGAGTTGTAAACAATCCTTTATAATCAGTAAGTTCGGCATCAATGGAGCCAATAATAATTTTTGTTTTTACCTTTACCGGAATTCTAAGTTGATCATCTGTAAGCCAGATAATGATATTTCCTTCTGTTTTGAAAAGTCCGCCTTTAACAATAACCGGTTCAACCATAATGCAGTCAAATGTTCCGGCTTCAACTTGAATTGTTTCCTTTCCATGATAAACAATCTGCAAAGGATAAACTTTATCCTTATAAAAATTTTGAAGTTCAAATACGTCACCCTCTTTTATCTTTGAAAAGTCCAGCAACCGGGCATAATAGAATGCGGAAACAATATCATTTACGTAAAGCGGAATTTCATAAGTGCCTTCACTGGTTTTTGCGATACCTCTACGATGATCGAAGAAAGCGGAAAAGTCCCTTGAATAGCCGCCTTCACGAATATGCTGTTCAAAGCGCCAAGGAAATATCCCTTCCTTATCAAGGTATGTTTCATATCTATCGCGGACTTTATAAAATGCATCGAAACTTGGAAGTGAACTTACTTTGAAAGTGATCTGATAAACATCTCTGCCTGAGATTCTTTTCATCTTCGGAATTTCCATTACGGCAACACCGGCTGTTACAAATCCGTACTTAACTTCAAAAGTTAATTTTTCTCCAACAGTAAATGCTTTGTTTTCCAATTTTCTGAAATGAGTTACTTTTTGTGCGAAATTGCTTTCCGTAAAAAAGGCTAGTAGTAAAACCAATAAGAGCAAATGTTTTATTTTAATCCGAATAAAATCCATAATAACAGTACATGTAAATAAATAGTGTTATAACAAATATACAAACCTTATGCCATTGCAGTTAAACTAATAACTCATGTTACGCAACAAACCTAATAAAGGGTTAAAACCCAAATATCCACGTATATTTTTATTCCCCGCCCTAAAGGACGGAGCTATTAAAGAGTTTACCTATTATCAACCCCGCCTTTAAAGGCGGAGAATTAACGAAAACAACAATTCTAGGACTTTAGTTTTTTTACAATAATTCAGCAAAGCAAGATAATAATCAAACAAACAATTCACATTTTTGTTGCTTTAATATTACAAGCTGTGCTAAATAGTGAACAATAGATGGCAATCTTATTTGAACATCACCTTTTTGAAACGAAAGGATTATTCTTAATATAAAAGCGCCAAGGTAGTTCTTTCGATTTTGTAATACCGATGCGTGTGGTTTGAATAATTTGGTTTTTCTTCAACTTCGGTGCATCCAAGATATAAATTTTATCACCGAGAAGATCAGCGCCATTATCCGCTCGCATTATTTGTAAAGCCTGGCAAAGTTTCGCCGGACCGTTAGTAAGATTTATTTTTCCCTTTTCCGTAATTTTAGTTGTGCCAAATCTATTTTTAGCTAAAAAGTCAAAATGGTTCAACGGTTCTATAGCTCTTATCAAAACCGCCGAGCCATGGTCGGCTTTGCCGGTAACAACATTGCAACAAAAATGAACACCATAGATAAAATAAACATAAAGCAATCCACCCTCTTCAAACATCACATTATTTCTCTGTGACCTTCCATTAAAGGAGTGCGACGCTTCATCGTCGGCATCGTATGCTTCAACTTCAACAATAGTAGCCGCTAAAGTTTTGCCTTTTATTCTTCTGACAAACGTCTTGCCCAGTAGGTCTTTGGCAACTTTAACAACATTTCTAACGTAAAAGTTTTTATCGAGTTTGGGTGAGTTTAAGATATCATTCATCCGGAGGTCTCTTCTTGATAATTTGCTAAGATTTGTTTCCCCGTTTCATTTCAATTTCTTCCAGTTTTTTTCTGTAGTAGTCTTCCCGCTCGGGCTGTATCTCGATGAGCGTTTCGTATATCTCAATCGCCTCTTTGTAATTTTCTTGGCTCACATAAATACGAGCTAAAGTTTCGGAGACCAATCCTCTCGGTGATGATGACGTTTTCGGCTCGCTTTCTTTTTCCGGTTGAACCTTAGCTTCACGATCGCGAGGCATATCCATCTTAGCGCTACTCAATTTATTTGCCAGATCTTCGAGATCAACGTCTTGTTCCTCCGGTTCGGAAGCCACAACAATCTCGTCCGTTTTATCATCATGAATTTCTTCAACCAAAACGGATTCTGTTTCCTCTTCCTTTTGCGGAACAACTTTTTCTTCCTCTTTCGGAAGATTCTCCTCAATAGTTTCGTGATGGATTTCCTCTTTAATCTCGGGAATTAAACTCGTGTAAAACTCCGTCGTATCCTTGAACCCAATCAAATCAATGCCAGTTTGAAAAGCTTCTTCAGCTTCTCTGATTTTCCCAAGGGTAAGTAACGCTTTTCCATATAGGAAATACGGCGACGGGTAATTAGGATATTTCCTAATTCCGTATTGAAGCAATTTAATCGCTTTTTCGTAATTCCCGTTTTTGATTTCGCTCTCCGCAAGCTTGGTAAAAAGCGGAGTATCGTTATCCAATCCGTACATCATATTTGGATTATTTGTATCAGTCATTTACCCGAAATTATTTTTTATGAAATAATGACTTCTTCAAAGATAATACAGAAACAATTCCGAATCCAATGAAGAATAATAAATTAAAGAAAAACGCTGTGAAATTTAATAAATATACCGATAAAACAACCCCGAACAAACTGTATAAAAAAAGAAGAACCTCGACTATTACCAACATAGGCGCAGATTTAGGCATGTATTCATTCCAAGCTTTTTTTTCTTTTATAGCCGCCGATAAATATTTTGGAGTTCTGACAAATTCACTTTTCAAATTGAACATCCCTTCCAAAACGGCTTTTGTATTGCTAACCGATAATCCCATACTTCCCGCTAAAAACAAGGGGAAGAACAGCATTCTTTTGAACCAATGTAGATGATCTTCTTCCTGCGCTTTGTAATAAAGAAAGAACGAGCTTATAAATGCAATAATAAAAATTGACATCCAATTAAATAACGTGTCATATCTGCCGGTATTTTTAATTAAGAGAATTGGAATATTAAGTATGGCAACAAGTAATATGAACGGGAAAACTATGTTGTTTGTAAGGTGAAACGTAGATTGAAGTTTAACCCTCAAATTAATTTTTGATTTCCACACTTTTAATAGAAGTTTCTTAGCTGTTTCGATTGCACCTTTTGTCCACCTAAATTGTTGCGCTTTAAGCGAATTCATCTCGATCGGTAATTCTGCCGGAGTGGTAAAATCTTTAAGATAAATAAACTGCCATCCTTTCAACTGCGCTCTATAACTTAGGTCAAGGTCTTCCGTGATCGTATCATTCTGCCAGCCGCCGGCATCTTCGATACATTTTTTTCTGAGTACGCCACCGGTGCCGTTAAAGTTTATAAAAAATCCGGCATTGTTCCTTACGGGTTGTTCAATTATAAAATGGACATTCAAAGCATAAGCTTGAATTTTTGTGATTAACGAATAGTCCTTATTGAAATTTTCCCATCGGCTTTGCACCATCCCAATTTTATCCGAGGTAAAATAACCAAGAGTTTCCAACAGAAAATTTTTCTTTGGGATAAAATCCGCATCAAATATTGCAATGAATTCTCCGGTAGCGGTTTTTAATCCGTTACTCAATGCACCGGCTTTGAATCCTTCCCTGTTATCACGATGAAGAAGAACAATGTTAAAGCCTTCTTCTCTTTTCCGCTCAACCAACCTTTTCAGTAGCTCAACTGTATCGTCCGTGGAATCATCCAGTACTTGGATTTCCAAATTCTCTTTCGGATAATCAAGTTCACACACGGAATTTATCAATCTTTCAACAACATACTTTTCGTTATAAACAGGTAACTGAACGGTTACTTTCTTATCATGAGTAAATGAATCATTCTTCCGATGTTTTTTTGCTCCGTACTTTTTTAGGTAGTAGAGCATAACAAAACCATGACTTGAATATAAAAGTATTACGGTAAGAGAAAAGATATATAAAACCAAAACGACATTGATAGTAAATTCATTCATGGTAATTTTGCGGTTTACCAGTCGGATACAACTGCAAGCAATAGATCTAATGCAAGATTATCAATTGCAATTTGTATGGCAGCTTTTCTGTTCTCGGCATAATTATCCGTTTCAAATATACCGTAGTTCGAGAAATTTTTATCAAAAACAGTTTTTTTCATAACCAAATCTTTATAAACGGCTTTTACCGTCATTGTAATTTTACGTTTGGTAGCTTTTTCATTTTCACCGGAAACAACTTCCGCCCTATCACGCAACGAAACTATTGTAACGTTCAGTATAGCATCGGCCGTTGTTGAGTTAACCACGTAAAGACTATTATCGTCGGTGAATTCCTGTGTTAATTTTTGAGTAAAATCGTTACTCAGACTCGGCTCACCGGAGCCGCTCTTATCTTTAACTATGGGAATCGCAATTGTTTTCAAGTGCGGTGGAACTGACGATCCGGTAAATGAATAGCTGCATCCTAACATAAATGCAATTAGGATTATCGATATAATAATTTTCGGGCTAATTGATTTCATATTCTTTTAATTTTCTGTATAAAGTTCTTTCACTTATCCGCAGCAATTTTGCCGCAAGTTTTTTATTCCACTTTGTATAGTTAAGCGCTCTTATTATTGCTTCCCGCTCAAGCTGATCAATCGGAACAATCTCTTCTTCCATGTTTGGATTTACATTATTAATGTTTTGTAACGCCAAATTTTTCAGTTCGGAAATATCCCTTTTCAAATCAATCAACGCGCGGTAAATCATCTCCCTATCCAAAACATCGGAAGGTTTATCAAGATGTACTGGCAAATTAAGACTGCCGGATATCTCGCGTTCCGGTTCTATAAGCTGTGAAAATGCATCTGCCGTAAGTATATTCGATCTGCTTATGGCAACGGTAGATTCAACTGTATTCTTCAATTCCCTTATATTACCGGGCCAAGAATAGCTAAGAAGAAAATCCCATGCATCATCCGAGATATGAAACTCCGGTAAATTGTTTTTTGCTGAATATTCCTTCAGAAAATATTGGACAAGCGGAATTATATCTTCCTTTCTCTCCCTTAAAGGAGGAATTGATAAAGTTACCGCTTTCAATCTGAAATAAAGATCGCTTCTGAATCTTTTTGCGTCAACTTCGTCTTGTAAATTTTTATTTGTGGCAGCAATAATTCTAACGTCAACTTTTGTAACACGCTCGCTTCCGATACGCATAAATTCGTTTGTTTCCAAAACCCGCAGAAGTTTAACTTGAGTGGTAAGCGACATTTCCCCGATCTCATCCAGAAAGAGAGTTCCTTTATCCGCAATTTCAAAATATCCTTTACGAACATCGGTTGCACCGGTGAACGAACCTTTTTCATGACCGAATAATTCCGACTCCAAAATTCCTTCCGGAATAGCACCGCAGTTAACACTTACCAATTTGTTATTTGCCCGTTTGCTTGCGCCGTGAATTGCCCTTGCAAACACATCTTTCCCTACACCGCTCTCTCCGGTAAGCAGTATGGAAATATCCGACTGAGCTACCTGAATAGCAATATCGCACAAGTCTTTGACTTTTTTAGATTTGGAGATAATGCCGAACTTATTTTGGAATTCTTCTACTGTCATAATTTTTAATATGAATAATAGCAAAATTACGAAATGAATTAAAGAATCACTAATTATTTGGTTAAGAATCTGTCATTACGGCAGTATAACACGCATAGCGTCATGAGTTAGATAAGTCTTTACCCTTTCTTCACCTGGTAATCATTTTGTAACCACCGTCCACACTGTGGCTTTTAGCAATTACCGCCGCTGCCCTCAAGCGGCAAGTAATTGTTTTTAATGAAGGTGATAACTTGAATTTTAATACTTTTAATCCCACATAAAACAAACAGAGCAAGAGTAAGATTATGAATTAAGATTAAGATTCTTTAGTTATCGCTTAAGTGAATGTTCTTTTTTAACACTAAGTTTTTTGATCAAATATCATCTTTTATGACATTCACTTGAACAATAATAGCATCCGTCGGCTGTTGGAAAAATTTCTTTGGCTTTCTTAACCGCTTCGTGACAATTAGAAAAATACCCTAAACTGATTCTATTGTTTTCAATTGGCAGGTAAAAGCAACTTTTAGTATGAACTTCATGGTCGCCATTAGGTTGCGGCTTTCTATTTACAAAATACTCTTCCATAAAATCTTCCTTTAATTCTGTTAATTGTAAATTATAAAATGAAGATAGATCAAAGTTTTTAAAGAAACATCAGGAGAAATCCCTATAATGATATTTTTCTTTGTTTTTTTTCCTAATTATTCGTTTTTAGAATATATTCAAAGATAATTTCTAAAATATTTTTAAATTTGGTTATTATTTTACTCTTTTAAACTGTTCAAAAAGGTCTAATTTTTAGGTTTTATAGGTAAAACTACCTATTTAATACTGTCAGTCTTTTTATTTGTAAAAACATTTTACATGACCGCTGTTACTTAACACAGTGGCAGACAACTAACCACAAAAAAAGCGAATCCGGCGATTCGCCTGCCTTGCCGGTAGGCTGGCTTTACAAATATTCAACCTCTCATTTTTGCTGCTAAAAAATAGCGGTTTTTTCGTTTTATAGGTAAAAATACCTATTTAATACTATTTGTCTTTTATGGTTAATAAAAATAATTTGAACTATTTATTGTGTTTTTAGACTGTAATAAAGATATATCAAATTATTTTAGGTAAAAATTCGCGTATAGGGATTTTTACTGATGTTTTTAAATGATATTGTTATTATGTTCCTTTGTATTAAATAAATATTGGATGAAAGAATATGTTTAAGAAATTAGGTTTACTGCTAATTTTTATTTTTGTAGTTAATAGTCTAACCGCTCAAAAAAGTGACAACATCATTGAAAAAATCAAAACCGATAAATGGAGAACAATTGAAAAAGTAGATATACCCGGGGAAGTTTACAAAATAACTGATAAGATAAGTGGTAGAAGTTATTATAAAAACCTTAGTGAGTACAATCCAGATCATAAACTAAAAAAAAGCAATGTGGTTGTTGATACCACTGTTATTTATCCAGATTTAGTTGATACCACTCAATTTGAGGGTATGTATGAATATTGGACAAAAGTAGATATTGGCACAACAGCGCCAATACCGATTATTGCCGGCGATGTAAACCAAAACGGTAGTGCTGAGTTGTATGGGGAAAGATATAATTCATATCTTAAAATAAATGAACGAAGTATTTACGAGTATAACCCGGCTATTGATGCTCTGGTATACAAAACGGATATGCCTTGGGATAGTATTTCTACTTATCGGGATTTTACACAGATATATGACATCAATATGGATGGTAAAGATGAGGTGTTTTTACTTGGCGGTTGGCAAACAATAGATTCCATTCCTGCAATAAATGTAGCAAGAACATTTAAGCTGGATGACTCGACCAACTTGCCAACAAAACCGGATTTTGATTATAAGCAAAACAACCAGATGAACGATCCCTTATGGGGGGAGTACGATAAACGTGAAGGAACAGATCTGTTCTACTGCGGTGATGGGAATGATTTACGTGTAGCTGCTGCGCGGTATCATAAAAACACAAATACCGCCTCAACTGTATTTGTTTACATGGTACCGGAAGATATATTTTATCTTGCCGGTTTATCGAATTGTGATATAGATGAAGACGGTTTTGCAGACCTTGTTACCGGAGGTTTTAGAGGTGATGTGGTTGTTTTTGAGTATCAAGAAGATATAGAGAACTATAAAGATGTATGGTATGGCGATGCCGGGACTTATAATGTTTATATTCATTTTAATACTAATGATATTGATGGTAACGGCAAAAAGGAATTTTGGGTTGGAGGCGATGCAACTTATAATGGTGTACCTAAAACAAGGCTTACATGTTTTGAAGCTACCGGAAACAACCAATACGAAGCAAAGCATGTGATAGATATAGTTGGCAGAATGTCTTTTGATGCTTACAATGGTTTTGCTGTTGATGTAGATAAGGATGGAACACAAGAAATAGGTTTATGCCTTGATATGACATTTATGATATTCAAGTTCAATGGTAGTAAAGATCAGTGGGGGTTTGATCTATTTTATTTAAAATTAAATGATTTTGAAAAAACAGAAGGAAGGTATTGGGGAGCAATGATGTATGATATAAACAGTGATGAAATTGAGGAGCTTTTAATAATGACGGATAAACTTTTTAATAATTACCATGATAAAAAAACATTTACCCAAATTTATAAACCAACGGATTTGGTTGATGTAAAAGAACCGAAAGTAAAAACAAATACATATAAACTATATCAAAACTACCCGAACCCTTTTAATACAAGTACAAATATAGAATACAGAATTCAGAAGACAGAATTTGTTTCGCTTATTGTTTACGACGTGCTGGGTAGAGAGGTGGCGACACTTGTAAACGAACAACAGCCACCCGGTAATTATGAAATACAGTTTAACGGCATTAATCTAAATAGCGGAATTTATTTTATTAGGATAGAAACAGACAAATATACAAATACTATTAAGGCTTTATTAATTAAATAGTTCGGTTTTACTAAAATGGTGGGGCTTGATACTTTGGAATTGGTCCCGCTTCGTTTTCAACTACACCGGACAGGGAGGGTAATATGTCGAATGACAAATTTTATTAAAAGCGGACAAAACCGATTTACCGAAACAATGCGCCTACGACCAATAGGAAAGCAATGCTAGCAAAAGGGCTTCATCCGCAAAATTGAAGTCCTAAATTAAACAATTAATTAAAATAATTTGGGAGATTATTTAAATGAAAAAGTTAATTTTTATTTTGTTTCTACTTTCAATTTCAGTTAATGCACAAAGCTGGAATTCGATAGTAACAACAAGTCTAAATATTTCAAATGCAGATTACATCGAGAATTATGCTGATAAAGATGGTATTCATATTGTTACTTATGACGATTATACCGATGATATTAAATATTATTTGATAAGTTCGAGCGGTTCTTTAATAAGAAGTGCAACTATATCAACAAACGGCGAATTCCCTAATATAATCGGTAATGAAAATGCTGTTTACATTGTTTACAGAGAGGGCTCAAATATCCGGGTTAAAAAATCTACAGATGCCGGTGCTACTTGGTCACAAAAAGCAAATCAATCAATAGGTTCCAATGAATGCAGCGGTATTGATGCGTCAATTAATGCTGATGGTATTCACACAGTATGGTCTATAGGCGATAATAATGGCTACAATATGGAAACAAATTATAAAATGTATAGACCATCAAATGATGACTGGGTTGATTTTAAAAACGTGACCGACTACAGCAATGGTTATGGTGTCACTCCAACAGTAACCCTTTCACCAAACAGGGTACATGTTGGATATAATAGCAGTGATTACGTATCTAATTATGCTGTTGATGAGAACGAAATGAGTAGAACAAAATACAATGATACTTGGCATACTCAACAAACTATTGCTTCAAATCAATCTTGTCGTGGAAAAATATTTGCCTCTACAAATAAGCTATACGATTTTTATTATAATTTTGATGAAAATAGTATGGGGAGTGTATATATTTATCCATATTTTAGATACCGAAATTTTGGTTCTACTTCGTGGTCTTCAAGTACTTTTTTAACACAATATCCTCAAAATCCAGAACATTTATTAAGTATTTGTGAAACCGAGAACGGTAAAATTCATACGTTTATTGACTCAAGTGATAATTTAAGTGATAGAATAATTATAAATGGGTCAATTGATAGTTATACAAGTATTGTAAATAATAATTGGATTGCAATTCAAAATTGCTATGCGGTTTATAACGATATTTATGTTAATTGGAGAGATGACAATTCAGATTATTTGAAATTACGTCAATATGATGCCAACCCAAAAACACCGGAAAACTTCAGCAAAACAACATCGAATAATGCTCCAAAGGTGACATGGTCATACTCTAATGAACCGGATATTCAGCACTATCAGGTCTGGAGAAGATGGATTGAGGGGTCGTACGACAGTGGTTGGCAGTTAAAAGCAACGACCACATCAAATAGTTATACTGATAGTGATTTTATTGTTGGAGGTAAACCATATAGCGGTACAGTTTATTATAAAGTTCGCGCGAAAGATAATTCGGGAAATCTATCGTCATATACTAATACTGTGTACTTTTATTACTCCGGTACAACTTGGAAATTAGCCGATAAAAATGGAAAGGATAATAGTATCACTACCTATGATCTTTTCTCTAACTACCCCAATCCCTTTAATCCAACAACAACAATCACCTATCAAATACCTAATGACGGATTTGTAAACTTAACAGTTTATAACTCACTTGGGCAAGAGGTAGCTGTGCTGGTTAACCGGCAGCAAACGCAAGGGAAATACTCTGTCCAGTTTAATAGTTTATCCGCCGGACAAGGTTTACCAAGCGGTGTTTATTTTTATAGAATTCAAGTTTCTCCCGCTGAAGGTTCCGCCGGTGAATTTATATCGGTTAAAAAGATGTTGCTGGTTAAGTAACATTAATGAACTCTACAAATAATTATTCAGATGCCCAATCCCGCTCGGCGGGGTTGGGTATCTTAGAACATGTGTTTTGCTGTGTTTATAAGCGAACTAAAGTTCGCTCTACAAAAGCTATTCTTAAACTAAGCTGCTGCCACCATCCACACAGTGGCAGACAACTAACCGGTAAGGTGTGCAATAAAAAAAGCGAATCGGGAGATTCGCTTTATAAAAATAAACGCATAAGAAATTTGCTCTTTAGGGCATTCGAAGAAATTTTATAATTTTAAAAAGAGGTAACTATGTTTAGTACTAAAAAATTATTCTTAATGGTTTTATTATTTGTGTCGTTTTTATCAAGTATCACTTACTCACAAGAAATAGGACAAATATTTGACAGCAAAGAAGCGGATGAATTATTCGGTCCGGTTTTGGAAAAAATGTCTATTAATGCTGATGAGTTAAGGGCCATCTTATCTTCTACAGATAATAAAATAATGTTTAGGTTGGAAAATAACAGCTATACAATTTTGGGTGATAATAGAAAATTATTATATTGCACTGATAATTTTATTGATTCAAACCAAGTATTTCATCTTTATAGTAAGAGCAAGGTTTTAGAATTACTTAACAAAGGGAGTGAACAAACTGTGATTTTAGAAAATAGGCGAAATGTATTCAGTATTACTGTTGGTAATTATACACTTGAAAAGGGTGCACCATGTCCACCAAATTGCGGATAAATGAAGACATACCAATATATCCAAATACTTTCAACACTTGTCTGGTTAATTGTCCCATTTGTAAGAACAAGATCAAAACATTTTTATTTTTTCCTTTTTTTAGGTTTAAATGATCTTATTGGTCTTTTTCTTTGGTACGGGTTTGGTTTATCTTCACAAACTTTTTGGATCCCGGTATTGTATTTAACAACAGTAAGTATTGATAGAAATTTTCTTACTAAAAATTTAATGCGAATATTTATTGGTTTTATTCTCATGCTTATTTTGAATTACTATTCAACAACTTATTTCCAATATATTTTTTCATTACTTTCCGATATAATTATTTTAATAGTTTTTGCAAGGTATCTTTTCTGGGAGTTTATTCAAAACGATAAAGTCAGCCTTTTTTATATAGTAATGACTTTTTATTCATTATTTGCCGTAAGTAAATCTATTTTAATGGTAAGCAATATATCTTTAGGTATTAATGCTTTTTACGTAGGAACAATATTGGAGATTGTGATTGGATTGTTTTTAATATTTATGAGGAGAGACGTTAAATTTTCATTAAATTTATGACATCTCTCTTTCGTTTTTTAATTTCAATTCTATAGCGAATTTGATTATCTCAGGCAGCGTTTTTATTCCTAGTTTAGCCATTATTCTATACCTATGAATATCTAGAGTTCTAATAGATATTTTAAGTTTTTTTGAAATCTTTTCTCTTGATAATCCTTCACCTAGAGCCATTAATACTTCATTTTCGCGGTGGGTTAGAATACTAATAATAACTCTTCCTTCCTTTTCTTTAATATTGTCAAACCGTGAAACAAGTAGTTTTAGTTCTTCTTCTGTTTTACCTATAAAATAACACTCCCCTTTATTTACAGCATTAATTGCTAAAATAAGTTCATTTTTAACAATGTTCTTCCCTATTAAACCAAGTGCCCTGCATTTAAGTACCTCGTAAATATAAATGTCTTCAATATATTGAGATAAAAATAGGATTTTTGCACCGGGATCTTTATTCAATATTAATCTAGCCGCTTCAGGTCCTGATTTATTAGGCATTGATATATCTGAAACAACAACATCAGGCTTCAGTTCAAGATATTTTCTCACCAAACTTGTACCATCGTCAGCTTCACCAATAACCTGTATATTTTTTTCTTCATCTAATAAAGATTTCACCCCGGCACGAAACAATGAATGATCGTCAGCTAACAATACTCTTATCATATTTTAACCCCCTAAATAAAACTCTAAATATATTGTTGTTCCCTCACCTACAACAGAATCAAATTGAAATATCCCATTTAATGCTTCAGTGCGTTCCTTCATATTGAATAACCCCAAAGTAGGCTTGTTCCTTTCTTCTAAAGAACAGCCTACACCATTATCGGATATTATTATTTTGAGATAACCGTCTTCAATTACTAACTGTATTTCAAACTCGCTGCATTTCGAGTGTTTAATAATATTACTCAAAGCTTCCTGAATGATTCGATATATTGCAAGTTTTAAATTGAAATCATTAATCTTTTCATAATTAATATTTATGATATGACCTTTCATATTAGAACTTTTTGTCAACTCCTCAACTAATTCAGTTAAAGCCGATATCAGTCCAAATTCTTTAAGTATTTTAGTATTTAACTGGTGTGAAATTTCTCTAATTTCCTTTGATAGAAAATCTATTTTTCTATATAATTCTTCTGCTTCCTTTTCATCCGGTTTATCAATATATTTTTGCAAATTCAGTTTCAATATAGAAATTCTATTCCCGATATGATCATGTAGTTCATTACTAATTTTCTCTCTTTCCTTTTCATAAATATCATCTAATTTAGCCTTGAGAAGTTTAAGATTTTTGTGATAATCTTTAATAATTTTCTCTTGCTCAACCCTCTGGGTAATATCATGTAAATATATTTGTGTAAAATTAAAATGTTTACTTTCTCTAATTGAAATAGTAAAATGTTTTCCACTTATGGAAACTTCTTGATTATTGTCGTATAAATTTTCCTTTAGTTTTTCATAGTTAGATATTAGCTTATCGCATCTTTGGTTGATGTAATTTTCCTCAGTAAAAAGCTCTTTAGCGGGATTGTTCATCTTAATTATTATACCGTTTTCATCAACTCGTAAAACCGGATCGGGATCAAGTTCGGCAAATAATGCCATTAGTCTTAAGTTTTCGTCTTCCAGCTTTTCTTTTTTCTTTTCAAGCGGTTTTATAAACTCTTTTTTTATTAGAAAAACGATAACTGCAATAACAGCAAATATAACCAAAACAATAATTGCCGGGTTTTGGATAGTGAAGAATGTATCAAATATGTTAGTCGGCTGCATAAATTTGTAACAATAAATTTTATTTTATTGACAATATAATGATTCAAGTTCTAAAATAAATCAGTAAAAATACCTATATAAAAATGAAATGATTAATCTGCTGCCACTGTCCACACAGTGGCAAACAACTAACCGGTAAGGTGTCCAATAAAAAAGCGAATCGGGAGATTCGCTTTACAAATAACATTTCTAACTTTACCAAAAATTATTTATTCAGTATAACACGCATACCGTCATAAGTTAGTTGAAATTTAGATTTGTTTACTTCTGATATTTTATCGGTCTCATTCTTGAGCAGTTGTTCATCATTGATATGGACTAAAAAACATTTTACCGGATTTATACTTTTAACGGCATCAATTATTTCCCTAAATTCAATATGTGCAGCTTCGGTTATCAGATAATCAATTACAAATTCATTAAATAAAAAGAGATCATTTTTTGAGCCTATATCCGCCGTGTAATAAATGTTGAGTGAATTATTTCGAATTAAAAATCCGGACGATACAAAATTCAACCAGTCGTAGTTTGTTAAGTTTTCTTTATTCCTTATATGACTATTTCGTCTTGGTAAAATCTCGATACCGTTTTTCAACCGTAATGGCTTATCAAATTCATATTCCAAAATATTCAACTCGAATCCGATCGTTTCGGGAAAAAGGAACGAAACATTGATGAACTTTTCGAGAAACTCAGCAAATGCGAAAGGAATAAAAATGTTAAGCGGTTCGATTCTTCCTATAATTTTCATTTGCGTCAGAAGTGAAGTAATACCGGCAAAATGATCGGCATGTGTATGTGAAATCAAAATTGAATCTATCGAACGAAAATCAATCTTAGCAGATAGCAGAGCTTTTGCAATTCCGTCACCTGTATCTATCAGAAGATTATAATCATTCTCCTTAACTAATATTGACGTGTGAAATCTGTTTAGAGACGTTTTCCCCGAACCGGTTCCTATAAAAGTTAATTCCATCTTTTCATGCTTCTTGATAAATTCTTATCGTTCTTTCGTGTGATTTTCAAAATACAAATTATAAATATCAATAACCAAATATCTCCGACGGAAAGCAAGATTCGTATTTTTTATTTCTTGATGAACTTGTCCCAATCTTTCATTTGGAGAAAAACAACTTCTCTTGAAACTTAGGAAAATTTTATGGAACAAAATTGGCTCTATTGATTAACGGTAATAATTCTTCCGTTTAATTTGTACTTTTTATTTATTACTCCGAGCTGTTTTTGGGCTTCATCCTTATTGCCGAACTTTCCTACAATAACAACATTCAATAGCGAACCGCCAACCTCCTTCGGAAAAATTGAGGAATAGTAACCGTCTTTCTCAAATTTTTTCTTTAGATTTTCGGCATTGGTTTTATTGAGAAACGCACCTGCTTGTATGGAATATCGTTTCTCCGCAACCACTTCTCTTATCGGTTTGGATACCGGTTCGTATTCTTCCTTGCTTTTGTAATAGATATCTTCTGAAGGCAAAGTTCTATCAGCCGCTTTTATATATGGCGAGTTGGGATATTCATTTTTTAGTTTGGATAAAAGCCCGTCTGCTTTTTTATAAATGCCTAAGGAATAATAGTAAGAAAAAGTTCTGTAAAGCGCCGCATCGGCATACTGGTTTTCGGGATGTTGAGTGAATATCTGCGTGTATTTATTCATTGCTTCCACACCGTCCTCAGTTAGTACGGCATCCAGAAATTTAACGGAAGTATCGTTCGGGTATTTACCTAACAACGTTCCGAGTTTTATCCTCGCCGCAATTAAATCCCCTCTTTCAATATCCTTAAGCGCTGGAACAATATTGGCTTGAGAAAAAATTGTATTGGTAATTAAAAGTAATATTATTAGTAATCTCATAGTTAAACTATTTCTTATAAATTTCTTTTCTGTGATCAATTCTTAAAATTAAAATTTGGTCATCTAAAATTGCAAAAATTATTCGGTAGCTGCCAATCCTATATTTTCTTAACCCTTTAAACTTTCCTTTCAAAACAGGACATTTAACAGCCGCCGAAGGTAAATCTTTTTCAATTTTATCAAGTACTCTTTTTGCTTCGGTTTTGGATAAGCGGCTTAAATCTTTATAAACTGATTTTTTGAATGCAATATTATAATTCAAGCATCTCTCTCATTTCTCTGGTCGAAATAATTTCATCATCAAAATTGTGCAATCTATCAAGAGCAATTTGTAAATCAGCATATTCTTTGATATATGTTTCAATCGCTTTTTGAATATGAAACGCCTTTGCTCTTTCGGTCTCTTTTGCTATTTCATCCAACTTCTGAGCTGTTTCTTTATCCACTCTTACAGAAATAACTTGGCTCATTAAACACTCCACTAAAAGTTTACATTGTTTACATAAATTACAAAGTATTCCATTATCAGTCAATATCTAAATACATATCTGAAGATAAAAAAATTCAATTACTAAATAAATGTTCGTGATAGATAGCCATTTCTTGATTTATTGCTAGTATTGTTTCATTCTTGTTTTGGATAACAGTATAAACAATGTTCTAAAAAAATGACTGCCCACAAACTTTATAATTAATTCTATGATTGAAGTTTTATTCCCTTATTCATATTTTGCAATGATAATAGAGTGAGATTATAATGAACATTGACAAAGATCTTCAATCGATACAGGAAGTGCGCGATTTAGTTGCAATTGCAAAAGAAGCACAAGCAGAATTCAAACATTTTAACCAGGAACAAGTTGATAAAGTTGTTAAAGCTATGGCTGATGCCGGTTATGCTGACGCAGAACGATTAGCAAAATTGGCGCACGAGGAAACAGGCTTTGGCAAGTGGGAAGATAAAATTCTCAAAAATCAATTCGGAACTAAAGATGTTTACGATTCTATCAAAGATTTGAAAACTGTCGGAGTTATTGACGTTCAGCAAAATGGAAAAATCGTAAAAATTGCAGAGCCGATGGGAGTTGTTGCGGCACTGATTCCATCTACAAATCCTACATCCACTGTAATGTTCAAAGCTCTTATCTCATTAAAAACACGAAACGCCATTGTTGCTTCACCTCATCCTAAAGCTGTTATATCAACAACCGAAGCGATGAAAACAGTTGCCGAAGCCGCGGAAGCTGCAGGCGCTCCTAAAGGACTGATGCACGTACTCAGTACTCCAACGTTAGCCGGAACGGAAGCATTGATGAAAGAGAAAAACGTATCGGTCATTCTGGCAACAGGAAGCAACCCGATGGTTAAAGCCGCTTACAGCGCGGGAACTCCTGCGTATGGAGTCGGTTCGGGTAACGTTCCTGCGTTCATAGAAAAAACTGCCGATTACAAAAAAGCCGTTGCGGATATTATTACGGGAACAACTTTTGACAACGGAACACTCTGCTCATCGGAACAAGCAATGATAGTTGATCGATCGATTAAAAATTATGTTATTGACGAAGCAAAAAGACTGGGATGCTATTTCGTAAATGAAGATGAGAAGAAAAAACTCGAATCGGTTGTTATTAAAGACGGAAGAATAAATCCGGAAATAGTAGGTAAGCCGGCGGCATATATTGCTGACTTTGCCGGTTTCTCGGTTCCTTCGGAAACCAAAGTACTTATTGCAGAGTGTACACAAGTCGGGAGGAGTGAACCTTTATCCATGGAAAAACTCTCACCGATACTTGCTTTCTACACTGTTGACGGCTGGCTCGAAGGTTGTCACCGATGTATCAATCTCCTTGAGTTCGGAGGGATCGGGCATACAATGGTAATCCATTCAAACGATAAAGAAGTGATCATGAAATTCGCTTTGGAAAAACCCGCTTTCAGAATTGTGGTTAACACACCGAGTTCTCTCGGGGCAGTGGGATTCACAACAGCGCTTATGCCTTCAATGACGCTTGGCGTTGGTACGTGGGGCGGATCAATAATTTCCGAGAATGTTTCCGCCAAACATCTGATGAACATTAAGACTCTCGCTTTTGAAACAAACTCTATGAATCCCGGCTCGTCGGTTTCATCTTATAACGGAGATCTATCTTCTTATCATCCCAAAAGTACTACCGGTTTTTTGGGTGAAATCGAGGACAGATTAATTGCCCGTGCGGGTAATCCCACTTACAAACCGATTAATCTTGATAAGACGAAACCGAGTAACGATAATGGGGGAAAAACTTACGGCACCGGTATAACCGAAGATGAAATTGAAAAAATCATTAGAGAATTTAAATCGTAATAGAATAAATAGTAACCGACGTTCTTGAACTTTTAAATCCGCCTTTGAAAAAATGCGTTAAGAAAATCAATTTATGTAGCGTAAAAAAGAAAATCTGTTTGATCCCGATAAAATCGGGAGAGTTATTTTCTTTTAGCGAAGTAAATTGGTTTTTAGCTATTTTTTCATAAGCGGCGGCATTTTTTGCTTACTTTTTTTTTGCTGTAGAAAAAAAGTAAGAGAATGTATAAACAATTTTTATATATTAATAACGTTAATACATATGAACATTTTAAATATTAAATCACTTACCGTTTTATTACTTTCTGTTGTATTCGTTTCTTCTATTTTTGCACAGAACAATAAAAAAGAAACGCCTATAAATTCTTCCCGACAAATTATTGTTGTTATTACAGATTCGGCCAATACATCCGATGGAATATTGTTTAGATTGGAACGCGATGCGCAGTCAAGCTGGTCAATGGTAACAGAACCGATACCGGTTATAATCGGGAAACATGGCTTTGCCGTGGGCACCGGATTAATGGTAATTGACGGAAAAGGAATGAAGAAGAAAGTTGAAGGAGATGGGAAAAGTCCGGCTGGGGTTTTTAGTTTGACAAAAGCATTCGGTTTTCTTTCCGAGAATAAATTGGATGGGTTAAAAATTCCTTATGTACAAGTGACCAATAAAACCGAGTGTGTTGACGATCCGAAGTCTAAGTTCTACAACCAAATAGTACGGAACAACGAAGTTGATACGGTTGACTGGAACTCATCCGAAAAAATGTGGAAAGCCGATCCGTGGTATAAGTTCGGGGTTTTCGTTGACAACAACTGTTCGCCAACCGAGCAGAAAAAGGGCTCATGTATTTTTCTACACAATTGGGACGGACCGGCTGATTCAACTGTCGGTTGTACGGCTATGGCTCCGGAGAATATGAAAGCAATTGTCTTCTGGTTGGATGCGAAAAAAAATCCGCTGCTTATTCAACTTCCGATTAAATTGTATGATGAGTATAGAACCGAATGGGGCTTACCCGATTTAGAACCTTTTATATTAAGAGCGATGTAGTAATTTTAATATCGCTCTAATTTGAATTTCTCTCCGAGATAAAGCTTGCGAACTTCTTCATCGTTGGCAAGAACGTCCGCAGTTCCCTCTCTGAAAAGTTTTCCCTCTATAAGAATATATCCTCGGTCAACAATACCAAGTGTTTCATGCACATTGTGATCCGTGATTAAAATTCCAATACCTTTATGTTTTAAGTTTGCAACAATGTTCATAATATCCTCAACGGCTATCGGGTCAACTCCGGCAAACGGTTCATCAAGCAAAATGAATTTAGGATCGTTTGCAAGCGCTCTCGCAATTTCCGTTCTTCGTCTCTCACCGCCGCTAAGTTGAAAGCCCTTGCTCTTACGTATGTGCGCAATATTCAACTCATCTAAGAGTGATTCCGTTTTTGCCTTTCTTTCTTCATTTGTCATTTTGTACATCTGAAGAACCGCCATAATATTATCTTCAACGCTTAACCTACGAAAGACAGATGCCTCTTGAGGGAGATAACCTATTCCCATTTTTGCTCGCTTGTACATTGGCTCCGACGAAATTTCTTTTTCGTCTAAAAACACTTTGCCGCTTTTCGGTTTGATCATTCCGACAATCATATAAAAAGTTGTTGTCTTGCCGGCTCCGTTCGGGCCCAACAATCCAACTATCTCACCTTGCTTTACGCTTACGGAAACTTTGTCAACCACAGTTCTTTTTTTATAAACCTTAACAAGGTCTTCACTTCTTAACGATAGTATTTTGGACATTGTTATCTACTCCCCTTCAATAAATCTTTCAGTTCCGGTCTGTTATTATAAATAATAAAAGTCGGTAAAGTAAATTCTTTTTCTTTTCCCTCAACCAAATTTTCCGGATGATACTCACTCTCAACGGATTCATATAACCGAACATCCACAACGGCATTATTCTCGAAAAACATTTTTGCCCTTTGCGAGCTCGATTTCAATACCCCGTTTGGTTTTCCTTCTTCGTACATATAATAAATACTCAGAACATTATTATTCACGTCCGTTTCTTCGAGACCGTTTTCTCCGAAATGAAGTTCTATTTTGTCTCCGGTTATCTGATCGAAACGATATTCATAATTTTCGTTCTGCGAAATTATAGTTGCGTTCCCTCTGATATCAATCATCTCAAGTTGATTTTTATCTAAGTAAATATTTATAGTATCGCCAACCATCTGCGAAGTGCTGTACCACAAAACCGGAGGCAGAATATCATTCTCTTTTTTGTAAGTCAATATTTTATTTTCATCTCTGTATAAAGTTGAGATATTATTTACAGAAGCAAAATCTCCCCTCAATATTTTTACGGAATCAGTGGCAATCAATCTGTTTGTCGAATCTCCGATTGATTCCATAACCATGGAGCGGATATAAAGCGTGTCAAGTTGCCCCGATGATGTTGTATCCACTTTCCTCAATAACGGTGCGCCCGTTATACGAGTGTACTTGTTCTCTCCATCATCAATTAGATAATTCCCGGTAATGTTTAAATCATTTTTTGAATCATCGATAACAACATTATTAAATGCTTCGGAATGATTTATGTTACGGAAATGCACCAGACTATCGGCATAGATTGCCGATTCTTCACTTATTATTTCCACATTACCAACCGCAACCGCTTTGCTCGTTTTGTTATAATATGTAAGCTTGTCCGAGTTCAAAATACTTACAGAATCCACAAGCTGTACATCGGAATAGAAAATCGCTTTTTCAATATCGAAATAGTAATAACCGGTATCGGCAGTAAGAACAAAATGCCCGTCTTCCAAGGTAATGTTTGTATCGGAATATGTATATTGTTCTTCACCGAAGTAGTATGCTCTTTCCGTAAATATCTGAATAGTATCCTGATCGACAACAACATTGCTTATCAATTCTGCGCTGTTCCTTGTAAGATTCTGGATTGCCTTATCACATGTTATTTTCACATCGCCTTGCGTCATTATAACATTACCGATTACCTCTCTAATCGATTCCCCGTTTTCAACACGTCCTATAAGGCTATCGCCTATTACTCTGATGCTCTCGGTTTTAGTTTGAGCAAACATAGTAGTTGAGACAAGAAACAATATGAGCATCAATCTACTTAACATTTTTCTTCTTCTGTGTAATCGTTTGATAAGTAACATTACGGATTACATAATTTTTTATTTGTTGATCCGATTCAAATCCATAACCTTCAATGATTTCTTCGTCAGAAGTTATACGAACAAATTTATCCGTAACAATTTTTTCATCTTTCTTACGCCACATTAACTCGTCTGTTTCCAGCTTTACATGCGAGCTGTCGTTTGTAGCTACCACACTGTCAATCGCATACATATCTTGTGTTACTTCGTCAATCTTTCCTTTTTTTGCAGTAAGGTGAGATGTCGGTTCACCTTCTTTGTTATAGAATATTATTCTTACTCCGTCCAACCATTTTTCCTTCGGGTCTTTAAACTCTCTCATGTGATCGGAATAAAGTATCCCTTGAAGTTTACCTTCCTCTGTAAATATGACTTTTGAATTCCAACTTTCCTGAACCGGTAAATTCGCTTCTTCCAATGTGAGATCAACTTCCGGCTTTATTTCATCACTGGCGCAGGACATTACAAAAATTGCAATGAGAAGAATAAACAACAGCGCTATATAATCACTAAAACTTTTCATTATGATTCTATGATTAAAAAATTTTCCTACTTAATTGTAATATCATCGTATCAAGAATATTATTACTCTCTTCTTCGTCCAATATAATGTCCACAGTTCTTTTAACTTCACGCCTTGCATTGCTTGGCGCACAACTGAGTCCCGCTTTCCGCAGAAGCATTATATCCAATATTCCGTCGCCCATATAGAAAAGATTTTCGAAATCCAATCCCAACTCATCAAGTTTTTCCTTCATTACTTTTTCTTTATTGAACGAAGAAGTCAACACAAAACAATTCTCCAATCCATTAAGGTTTTGAGTTAACTCACTCTCATTTCCAGCAGTAATAATACCGGTAAAACGGTTTTCGGATTCCAAAGCATTACAAAAATTTTTCATTTGCCTATAGATATTCTCTTTATCCTGCGAACTCTTGAGTAACACTCCGTCCAGATCGAACATGAATATTTTTATATCGTTTAATTTATTTACTATCTCTTCATTTGTCAGGCTGTTAAATCGCATATCGTTATCAGAACAAGCTATCTTGATCCAATCCTTTCTTAGTTCTTTTCTTATTGAAATGTTTGTATGCAAGATCAGTGGCTTCACGACCTCTTGGAGTGCGTTGGATAAATCCTTGCTGAATTAAAAACGGTTCGTAAACTTCTTCAATTGTTCCGGCATCCTCGTTAACACTAACGGCAAGAGTATTTAAGCCAACGGGACCACCGTTAAACTTTTCTATGATAGAGAGGATAATGTCTTTATCCATTTCATCCAAACCGAACTCATCAACTTCAAGAGCGGATAAAGCTTTTTTGGATATATCAACATTTATTGCATCGAGATTTTCATAATCGGCAAAATCTCGTGTGCGTCTTAACAAACGATTTGCAATACGCGGAGTTCCACGCGATCTTTTTGCCAACTCAAGCGCCGCATCATTTTCAATTGCAATATTCAGTATATCGGCGGAACGATGAACTATATCTTTTAACAGACTGCTATCGTAATAATCCAAACGGAATTTGATACCGAAACGATCGCGCAAAGGAGCCGTTAAAAGTCCCGCCCGAGTTGTTGCCCCGATCAATGTATATTCCGGCAGTTTGATTTGCACACTGCGAGCATTAGGCCCGCTGTCAATCATTATGTCAAGTTTGTAATCTTCCATTGCAGAGTAAAGATATTCCTCCACTACCGGGCTGAGCCTGTGAATTTCATCAATGAAGAGAACGGATTTCTCTTCAAGGTTAGTCAGAATTCCCGCTAAGTCGCCGGGCTTTTCCAAAACCGGTCCGGAAGAAACCTTAATCTTCACACCCATTTCATTTGCGATAATATTTGCAAGAGTCGTTTTGCCCAGTCCAGGCGGGCCGGTAAGCAGAACGTGATCTAATCCTTCTCCCCTTTTTCGTGCCGCACCGATAAACACTTTCAAGTTGTCGGTAATTTTTTTCTGACCGGAAAACTCTGAAAACTTTTTAGGGCGCAGGGCTTTTTCAAACGTTACTTCGTCATCTTTCAAGTTCGGATCGGTATTTTCTGATTCTCTCATATAACTATCCACTCGCGGAATTGCTTACTAATTAACTGTTTTTCTTTTTAAGTCTAAATTTATCTATTCTTAATGAAATTAGTATCATTAAAGTTATCATTATTATTGTCGATAATATCGTTAACGTTACGGAAAAACTTCTGCCAAACAGATAATCCAAACCCAAAGACCACGGCGAACCGTAAAGAATAACAAGATGTATTATATATATCAACAAAGAACTTTTCGCTGTAATTACAACATATCTCGGGATTGATTTTATCTGCAATGATATCAATGCAAATGTGCTATTGAGAATCAACACAACTCCAATTCTATTTAACGATACGGAATAATCACTAACTCCGGTACTGTCAACAATTGAATAAATATACCGAGACAAGAAGACAAAAACAATTCCCAAAATGATAATTATAATATTTGTTGAAACGCTTTTATACAATTGCGGATACTTGCTGAGTAGTGAGCCGATAACGGCGCCAACAAACATATATTGCAAATAAGGAAAAAGCGGAAATATTGAACCGAACTTAAAAGTAAAATATGACGCCATTGGAATTGGTAAAACCTCTTCCCATGCTAACGAGTTGATATAAGGAGAAGCCACAAAAACAAATGCGGCAAGCAGTGCAAAAATTATGGAATTATTAATTTTTAAAATTGACGATATCCATTCCAGCAAGAGGATGAACAATAATCCGGTTCCGATTAAGTGTAATGCATCAACTGCAAAAAACGTAAACCATTGTTCCGTTGTTACATCAGAAAAAATGAAAATCTTATATGTCGGATATCTTAAAATATACCCTATCACTATAAGTGAAATTCCCCTTTTGATTCCTTTTTGAATTCTCGGATTTTCCTTGAGAGAAAACTTTTTTAATGTGAGCAAATAAGTAAACACAACTCCTGCCGTGAACATAAATATCGGGGCAGTATATCCGCGTATAATGTACCAACCCGAATAAACCACCGACTCCATATTTCTGTAACTATCTGCGAGGAAAACCGAAACAGTATGTCCTTGAAGCATCATCAGTATTGCAAAAGCGCGCATCAAGTCCAAATATAGGATTCTATTTTTCGGCGGGTTCACTCTTTTCGGTTCGTTTGTTTTTCAAACATGTAAAAGACACGTAATATGGTAAGTGTGAACTAATACCTCGGATGTTTTTCAACCCAATCGTTAAGGAACTTAACAATTTCTTGAGTTGACGCACCCGGTGTAAATATTTCACCGACGCCCATCTCTTTCAATTTCTCAATGTCTTCATCCGGAATAATGCCGCCGCCAAAAAGCAGAACATCATCCATTCC